>Ga0272447_1000121_pt1 | contig 55738 bp, 53 predicted proteins | sample YNPCB0133_FD_194589 | JGI IMG/M metagenome (GOLD analysis project Ga0272447, IMG submission 194589) | Hot spring microbial mat communities from Yellowstone National Park, WY, United States - YNP-CB-013-3 | ecosystem: Environmental > Aquatic > Thermal springs > Hot (42-90C) > Sediment | place...
GCACCGCTGGACCGGCCGCAGGTCCACGAGCCCCGTGATCCCCGCCACGAGACCCTTGTCCGGAAAAGTCCTTGAGCGAAGGGGAGCGCGGTGGTCTAGACCACCCCAAAAATCGCTACGCGATTTTTGGGGACCCCGGTCCCGTGTGCCCGAAGGATTTTCGGGACAGGCTCCTAGCTCCTGTCGGCAGCGGATGACGTAGGCGCGGATCCCGGGCCTGCGCAAGAGCCGCCGCAGGTACGCCCGGGTTCCCTCCACGGTGGCGTCGTCGGGCCAGTCCAGCATGTAGCGGAACAGGGAAGGACCCCAGGCGCAGGCCAGCTCCGGGGCGTCCGCGCTGGACAGGTTCTGCAAGACCACCCACCGCCCCCGGAGAGGGAACAGCAGGTCTGCGGGGATCCAGCGCGCCGCGTGGGGCCCCACCGCCCTCAGTCCGCCAGCTCCGACCGCAGGCGGATCAGGTGCAGGAGGTCGCTGCGGGTGAGGATCCCCACCAGCTCCCCCGCGCTGTCCAGCACCAGGAGCCGGCCGACCCCCGCCTGCGCCATGCGCGCCAGGGCCTCGTAGGCAGGCGCGTCCGGCCGGACCGTGTGCGCCCGCAGGATGGGAGTCATGGCGTCCCGCACCAGGGTGGTGGCCCAACGCTCCCGCGGCACCTGCTTGAGGTCGTGAAGGGTGAGGATGCCCAAGAGCCGGTCTCCGTACACCACGGGGTACCCCCCGTGCTTGCGGGGCAGGAAGTACCGGGCCACCGCCTCCTCCAGGGTCAGGTCCGCTTCCAGGGTCACGGGGTCGGGCGTCATGATCTCCCGGACCTGAACCCCCCGCAGGGCGTGGCGCAGGAGCATCTGCTGGTACGAGGCCCCCGCTCCCTGGTCCAGGAACCAGCCGATCAACACCAGCCACAGGCCGTCCACGGGCCGGCCCGTGAAGATGGCCAGGACCCCCAGGGCGATGAAGGCCGCGGCGGTGGCGTGGCCCATGGCGGTGCTGATCCGGGTGGCCCGCTCCAGACCCCAAAGCGACCACAGGATCGCCCGCAGCACCCGGCCGCCGTCCAGGGGGAAGGCGGGGAGGAGGTTGAAGGCGGCCAGGAGGAGGTTCACCGTGGACAGGTAGCCCATGAGGGCGGTGGCAGGGACGAGCTCACCCCCTGGCGTCAGGAGACGGAACACGCCCGCCAGCAGCAGGGAGGTGGCGGGGCCCGCCAGGGCCACCCACAGCTCGTGGGACGGCCGCTCCGGCTCCCGGGCGATCTGTGCCACGCCCCCGAACAGGAACAGGGTGATGCTGCGGGTGGGGATTCGGAAGTGCCGCGCGACCAGGGCGTGTCCCAGCTCGTGCACCAGCACCGAGCCGAACAGCAGCAGGGCCCCCGCGAACCCCATGGTCCAGTAGGTCTCCGCGGGCAGGCCCGGGAGGCGCTGCGGGAACACACCTCGGGCCAGCGACCAGGCGATGGCCCACACCGCCAGGAACCAGGTGACGTGTACCTGGACCGTGATCCCCAGAAGACGTCCGATCGGGATGGAACCCGTCATGCAACCTCCCTCGATGCATCGCGCTGGGCGGGGATTTCACCGTAAGCGGGCCACCTCCCTGCGGGTGTGCTAGACTATCCCCCCCGGAAATCGCCGCGCGATAGGGGGATGCCGCCCCCAACTCACCGGGGACTTTTCCAGGACGCGCTTCTACCCTAGGATCGTGGCGGGAATACGGGCTCCCGAGGCGCGGTTCGCAACACCAGAAGATCCCTGGGATTGGAGGAGGTCCGAGGAGGATGGCCAAGCCGGTGGAGGTCACGGACGAGAGCTTCGAGCGGGAGGTGCTGCAGGCCCAGCTCCCCACGGTGGTGGACTTCTGGGCTGCGTGGTGCGGTCCGTGCCGCATGATCGCCCCCATCGTGGAGGAGCTGGCCCGGGAGTACGAAGGCCGGGTGAAGTTCGCGAAGCTGGACGTGGACCGCAACCCTTCCACCGCGGTCCGCTACAACATCCTCTCCATCCCGACCCTCGGTGTGTTCAAGGGCGGGGCCCTGGTGGAGCGCATCGTGGGCTACATGCCCAAGGCCGAGCTCAAGCGCAGGATCGACGCCGCGGTGGGCGCTACCGTGTAAGGTCGGCCTGCCGCGGCCAGTTCGGGCGGAGGGTTCGGCGGGGAAGCCGGGAGCTCCTCGGTCAGCCGTGGCGGGCCAGCCAGCGCTCCGCCTCCATGGCGGCCTGGCAGCCATACCCCGCCGCGGTCACGGCCTGGCGGTAGGTGTGGTCGTGCACGTCCCCCGCGGCGAACACGCCCTCCACGCTGGTCATCATCCCCTGCTTGAGGACCACGTAGCCCGCGTGGTCCAGCTCCAGCTGTCCGCGGAACAGCTCCGTGTTGGGCACGTGGCCGATGGCCACGAACACCCCGTCCGTGGGGAGCTCTAAGGTTCTGCCCGTCTGGGTGTGGCGGAGCCGTACCCCCGTGACCCGGGAGTCCTCACCCAGGATCTCGTCCACCACGTGGTTCCACACGAACTCGATCTTGGGGTTTCGGAAGGCCCGCTCCTGGAGGATGCGGCTGGCCCGGAGCTGGTCCCTTCGGTGCACCACCCGCACGGACTCCGCGAGGTTCGCCAGGTACAAGGCCTCCTCCATGGCGGTGTCCCCGCCTCCCACCACCACCACCCGCTTGCCCCGGAAGAAGAAGCCGTCGCAGGTGGCGCAGGTGCTGACGCCCCGCCCCAGATACTTGGCCTCCGAGGGCAGGCCCAGCATGCGGGCGCGGGCCCCCGTGGCCACGATCACCGCGCGGGCCTCGTACACCTCCCCGTTGCCGGCCTGGACCCGGAAGGGCCGCGTGTGGAAGTCCACCGCCACCGCGTCCTCCGTCACGAACTCCGCGCCCACCCGTTCCGCCTGGCGCCGCATCTGCTGCATGAGCTCGACGCCCAGGATGGGTTCCGCGAAGCCCGGGTAGTTCTCCACTTCCGTGGTGAGCATGAGCTGGCCCCCGGGCTGGGAGCCCTCCAGGACCAAGGGGTGCAGGTTGGCCCGGGCAGCGTAGATGGCCGCGGTTAGCCCCGCGGGGCCCGAACCCAGGATCACCACGTCCCGCATGCTTCCCTCCGCGCGGCAGGTTTCTTGCCCTCAGGAACGCCCCGGGCGGTCCCGGGATTCCCCGCCTGGGGTATATAGAGCTTGGATCCTGTCCCTGAAAAGCCCTGAGGGAGAGGGGACCGGGGTGGTCTAGGACCGGTCCGGAAAAGCTCCCGGGCACGCGGGACCGAGGTGGCCCACCAAGGACGGCCGGGGGTCGAGATGCCGAACGCACGCTTCCGCACCGACGTGGACTACTACGAGGTGCTGCAGGTGCACCCCAGCGCCCATCCCGTGGTCATCCGCAGAATTTACCACGTGCTCATGCTGGACCTGAAGAACCACCCAGACTTGGGCGGGGACGTGGAGCGGGCGCAGCTCATCAACGAGGCCTTCGCGGTGCTGTCGGACCCCGAGCGGCGGGCGGAGTACGACCGGTTTCGCGCGGAGGCAGGGCTTCGGACGGAGTCGCCGGGCGCGGCCCGGAGCGCCCCAGAACAGGCGGCGGACCCGGAGATCCACACCCTCCTGCTGGAGCAACTCCAGGAAGCCATGGCCACCGTCTCCGCATGGCCGCCCCGGAAGGTAGCGCCTCCCTTCTGTCGTGGCCGGGTGGCGGGGGTGGAGGCGGGCCCCTTGAGCCGGGCGCACGGGTTCCGGTACACGGGTTCCATCCGCGCCGCCCAGGAAAAGCTCGGGGAGGAGCTGGACTTCCGGACGTACGCGCAGCCCTCCGGAGAGCTGCGGATGGTGGTGGTGTCGGCCCGGGGGACGGTGGTGGCGGGCATGCTCTGCGGGGCCCACGAGGGCATGGGCAACCCGGACCTGGTGCGTGCCTTCGCCACCGAGGTCACCGGAGGTGAGGTGGAACCGGACGCGGTCACCCGCTTGCTGCACGCGGTGGAGTACCTGGACTCCGGGCCCCGACGGCGGAGGACGCGAGCCCTGGACCTGTGGCTGGCCTGCGCCACCCGGGAGCCGGAGCAGACCTGCCTCGTGTTGGCCGCTTACCCGCTGTAGGCCACCCCGAAAATCGCTCCGTGATTCTTGGGACCCCGGTCCATCTGTCCGAGGCCTTTTCCGGGGCAGGCTCCGGTGGGGGAGGAACGGAGGTGGATCCTGACACATCGTCAGGCTCCCGGGGCTCTTCCACCCGTGACCTTGTTCTTCACCTTCGTGAAGATCGGGTCGGTCCTCTTCGGGAGCGGCTACGTGCTCCTGGCCTTTCCGCGCGGGGACTCCGTGGTCGGGGTCCTGGCCCGCGGGCTGTGACGGACCTGTGACGTAGCCGCAGGACCCTGGAAGCAAGACCTGTACGGGGAGGTGTGGGATGCGAGCAGCGCTCTGGGTGAGCCTGAGCATGGTGGTGTTGGCACTTTCCGCGGCGTACGCGCCGTCCTACACACCCGGGGAGTACCAGGTAGGGGCGCCTGCGGGGGAGCCGAAGTGGAAGGTGCAGGCTCGCACGGGGGCGACCCACGCGGGCTTCGCGGCCGCTGCGGACGCGGCGGGCTCCGTGGACCAGCACCTCGGGCACGCCCTGAACTGCATCGAGGGCGCCAAGGGGAAAAACTTCAACGCGGCGTGGGGCCACCCCTGTCAGGGCCAGGGGGACGGGCTGCTGCAGGATCTCCGGGCGGACCGGGCGGGGGCTGCTTGGATGCTGGTGGCAGAGGCCGCGGGTCAGCTGGCGGTGGCGGGGATCAAGAGCCGGGATCTGGCGCAGAAGAAGAACGCCGCGAGAGGAGTGGCGGAGCTGTTGCGGATGATCGCGGAGAGTCGGTGACGTTCCGCCTCGGTTGAGCCGTCTCCGGAACCGGGCTACTGTAGTAGCGCGGCTTCGAGAGACGGCATGCAGCGACTCCCGCTTCCTGCCTCTGCTCGCCCGGGTGGTGCCCCGGGATGGTCCTGCCGATCCCCCGGGCAGGGGGGAGCGGGGTGGGCCCGGGGCACGGAGGGTGCTCCGTGAGCGAGCTGGGCGCCTACGCCACGGCCCTGGCCCTGGTGGCGTGCGGGTACGCGGCGGCCGCGGCCGCCTACGGCGCACGCACGGGCGCCTGGCGCTGGCTGGAAAGCGGGTACCGGGGCCTGTGGGCCGCGGCGGGGTTGCTCACCGTAGCCGTGGTAGTCCTCCTCCACGCCCTGGTGACCCACGACTTCCGGGTGGCGTACGTGGTGCGCAACAGCAGCCTCGCCACCCCGCTGCCGTACCGCATCAGCGCCCTGTGGGGGGCGCAGGCGGGGTCCCTGCTGTTCTGGAGCTGGCTGCTAGCGGGGGTAGGGTGCGCGGCCCTGCGCCGCCAGCGCCGGGAACACCCGCAGCTGGCGGCGTGGGCCAACGCCGTGCTGGCGACCGTGTTGGGCTTCTTCGTGTTCCTGGTGGTCATGGAGCAACCCTTCCGCACCTTGCCCTTCGCGCCCGCGGACGGCCGGGGTCTGATGCCCCTGTTGGAGGACCCGGGGATGGTGTCGCACCCGCCCCTCCTGTACCTGGGCTTCGTAGGCCTCAGTGTGCCGTACAGCTTCGCCATGGCCGCCCTCCTCACCGGCAAGCTGGACGCGGGCTGGATCACCGCCACCCGCACGTGGACGGTGCTCAGTTGGCTAAGCCTCGGCGCGGGGCTGGTGGTGGGCGGGTGGTGGGCCTACCGGACCTTGGGCTGGGGCGGGTACTGGGGCTGGGACCCCGTGGAGAACGCGGCCCTGGTGCCGTGGCTGGTGTCCACCGCGTACCTCCACTCCGCAGTCGTTCAGGAGCGCCGCGGGGCCTTCGCCGCGTGGAACCTCGCCCTGGTGGTGCTGGCGTTTTCCACCGCGATGCTAGGCACCTTCCTCACCCGCACGGGGCTGGTGGTGTCGGTGCACAGCTTCGCCCGCTCCGAGATCGGGCCGTTCTTCCTGGCCTTCGTGGGCGTGGTCCTGGCGGCGTCCCTGGGCTTGCTTTTGTGGCGGTGGGAAGATCTGCGGGGCAGCCCTCCCGTGGACGACCTGCTGTCCCGGGAAGGGGCCTTCCTGTTCAACAACGTGCTGTTCCTGGGCTTCGCGGGAGGGGTTCTGGTGGGGACCCTGTACCCTCTGGGGGTGCAGGCCACGGGGGGAGGGCAGGTCTTCGTGGGACCTCCTTACTTCCAAGCGGTGGCGGCTCCCCTGGGGATGGCCCTGCTGGTGCTCATGGGCGTGGCGGTGTTGCTGCCCTGGCGGCGGGTAGGCCCCCGGACCCTGGCGCGCTTCCGTTACCCTCTCTTTTTTGCGCTCCTGGTGGCCGTGGCCGCGGGGGTGAGTTTACGAAGACCTGGCGTGGTGGCGGCCCTGGCTGCGGTGGCCTTCGCCCTCGGGGCCACCCTGCACGCCTTCCACGGCGCGGGGCAGGCAGGGGTCCGGACGGGATGGGGATACCTCCACGGCCTGGGAGAGGCTTTGCGGGGGCAGCGGCGCCGGTACGGGGGCTACGTGGTCCACCTGGGGATTCTGGTGATGGCCGTGGGCATCGTGGGCAGCCATGCCTACGTGCGGGAGCGAGAGGTGACCTTGCGTCCAGGGCAGTCCTTCTCCCTGGGGCGGTATGTCTTCGTGCACCGGGGGCTGGAGGCAGGTGCCACAGCTCTGGCGGAGGTGACCCGCGCGCAGGTGGAGCTGCACGAGCCCGGGCGCGTTTCCTTCCTGCAGCCGGTCCGCATGTTCTACCCGAGGTGGGGACAGGTGGTGAGCCGGCCCGCCATCCGCTCCACCCTGCGGGACGACGTGTACCTGGTGCTGTGGTCCTTCGAGCGGGACGGGTCTGCCACCTTCCGGGCGTGGGTCAACCCCCTGGTGCGTTGGGTTTGGGTGGGCGCGCTGGTTTCCGGGTTGGGGGCGGTGCTCACCGTGTGGCCGCAGCGGAAGCGCAGGCCGGTTCTCCCGGTCGCCGGGACCTTGCCTCTGGCGGTGGCGGGCACCCGGGACGGTCACCCGGGCAGGGGGCGCGGGGAGGCCGCGCGGGAGGTGCTGCGGGCTCTACGAGGGCCCCGGGAGGGTAGGGTGCCGTGAGGAGGCTGGGCCCGCTCCCGTTCCTGCACGCCCTGCTGGCAGTGCTGTGGGCATGTGGGGTCGCCTGGGGCGCCCCAGACCTGGACGAACGGGTGCGGGCGGTGGCTTCCCGCTTGATGTGTCCGGTGTGTGAGGGCCGTACGGTGGCGGAGTCCACCTCCGAGCTGGCGGCGCAGATGCGGGCTGTGATCCGGGAGAAGCTGGCGCGGGGAGAGTCGGAGGAGGCGGTGGTGGCGTACTTCGTGGAGCGCTACGGGCAGTCCGTGCTGGCTGCCCCGCCCCGGGCCGGCTCGGCTTGGCTGTTGTGGCTGGCACCCGCGGTGTTGGTGGGAGGTGGGGCGGGCTACGTGGTGTACCGTTTCGGGCGCCGCAGCCCCTGGAGCTGGGCGGGCGACGGCGAGGAGGAAGGCTGAAGGGTGCCCACGGCTGGATTTCCCCCTGCGGTGGTCCTGGTGGGTGCAGGCTTGGTGCTGGCGTGGGTCGGCCCCGCGGCCGCCCTACCTGTACAGGGCCGGGTGGTTCACGGCTACACGGGCCTCCCAGTACCAGGGCTGGAGGTTCGGGTATTGGGTATGGAGGCAGGACAGCCTCCCGTGGAGAAAGTAACCCGGACGGGCCGGGACGGCCGGTTCCAGGTGGCCCTTCAGGCTCCCCGGCGGACGTACGTGGTGCAGGCCACCTACCACGGCGTGACGTACACCTCCGGGCCCCACCAGGTGGAGGGCGCGCCGTTGCGCGTCACCCTGTCGGTGTTCGAAACCACGCGCCAGCCCCCACCCCTCTCCGTGGCCCGGCGGTCCCTGCTCCTGACCCTGCAGGCACCGTGGTTCGTGGTTCGCGAGGTGGTGGTGGTGCACAACCCGGTCCCGCGGACATACGTGGGCCAAGCTCCAGGGGCTGGCACCTGGAGGGTACCGCTCCTACGGGGCGCGGAGGGCGTACGGGTGGTCCGGGGCATGGTACCGGCGGGTGTGGACCCCGACGGGGCCTTGGTGGACACCCTCCCCGTGCTGCCGGGCGAGAGGGCCGCGGTCCTGGTCTACCGAGTCCGCGCCCGCGGGCCTTCCCTTTTGGAGCTGCCCGTGGGGCTGCCCACCGCTACCCTGGACGTCTTCCTCACGGAGCCCCTCCGGGCGCGTTCCGAGGCCCTGCTGGCGCGGCAGACCCGGTCCTTGGAGGGCCGAGCGGTAACCTGGATGCAGGCGACGGGGCTCGCCGCGGAGGCGGTGGTACCCATGCAGGTGGAGGGGGTGCCCCAACCCTCCCGAGGGCCAGCGCTTTTCCTCGTCGCCTTGCTTGCCTTCGGGTGTGGGGTGTGGGTGGCATGGCCGTGGGCGGCTGCGCGCGGTTGATGGGAGCCCGCAGGTGGTCTACACTACAGGTGCCATGCTTGCCCACGGCCTCCGCGACCGTCCCGCGGCCCTAGGCCGCGGCGGCGTAGTCTTGCGCCTCCTGGTTGCGCCGCGGCAGTGCATCTGTCGTCCGCGGGGGCTGGGATGTGGCGCCCGCCACGCCGGCCTCCGCGTCGCCTGACCGCGCGGCCGCACCCGTTCCACCTGCTTCTTCCGCTCTCGACGGCCTGGCCCTGTGTGGGCCGCGGCAACTGTCCCGGAAGACGGAGCGGGGCGCCGGGAACCCACAGAGGCAATGGACAGGAGGTGATCTCGGATGCGGTTGGACGGTGCGCTCGGAGCCGGTCCCGAAAATGCGTGCGCCGGAGGGGACGGGGGTTCCCAAAAGTCGCGCAGCGATTTCGGGGGTGGTCTTTTGCACCGTTGCTGCGAAGACCTGGCCCCAGGGGCCGCGCCGGAGGCGCCGTCCCATCTGGTTTCGCGCCGGCGCTTCCTCGCCTGGCTGGTAGCCGCGGGGCTTTCCGGCTGGTCTGCCCTGATGGGGAGGGCCGTGGCGCAGAGTCGCCGGCGGGTGCGGCTGGGCTTCTGCGGCCAGCTGCTGTGCGTGGTGCCCTACGAGGTGGCCCGCTACCACGGCTACTTCGCGGAGCAAGGGCTGGATGTGGAGCTGGTGTACTTCCGAGGCGGGGCCGCGGCCATGCAGGCCCTGGTGGGCGGGGCCGTGGACTACGCGGCCACGTCCTTCGACGTCGCCCTGTCCGCGTACGCCCGGGGCGCACGCATCGTCCGCTTCTTCACCACCGGCCGGCTCCCGCTGTTCGCCCTGGTGACCGCGCCGGGGCAGGCAGCCCGGATCCAGCGGGTGGAAGACTTGGCCGACCGTACCGTGGGCATCTCCGGGTTGGGCAACGCGGACCACGTCCTGGCCCTGTACCTGGTTCGACGCGCGGGGGTGGACCCGCAGCGAGTCCGGTTTGCCGTCCTAGGCCCCAACCTGTACGAGGCACTCCGGATGGGACACGTGGACGCGGGGATGGTCCAGGAACCCGCCCTCACCCTCTTGAGCCGGTCCGGGGCCAGGGTCCTGGTCAACCTCATGGACCTCAAGCAGGCCGAGCGGTTCCTGGGCGGACCGTACGAGTTCATGGGGGTGGCGGTGCGCAGGGACGAGTGGCCGGCGCGGGAAGGGGAGATGCGGGCCCTGGCCCGAGCCCTGAGCCGGGCCCTGCGGCTGGTGCACTACGGAACCCCCAGGCTGGTGGTTCAGGCTCTGCCCGCGGAGTTGGTGGCCGGGGGGGACAAGGAGCTGTTCGAGGCGGTTCTGGCCCGGCACCGTAGGTCCCTGTACCCCCAGAGCGGGCGGATAGACCTTCAAGCGGCGCGCCGTGTGGCGGAGCTACAGGCGCAGGCGGGCGTCCTGCCCAGGGTCGTGGACCCTGCGGAGCTCGTCACCAACGCCATCGTGGAGGGGCTGTGAGGGCCCTGCAAGTCTGCGGCTTAGGAGTGCGATACGGACAGCACCGGGTCTTGGAGGAGGTGGACCTGGAGCTGGCCGAAGGCGAGTTCGTAGGGCTGGTGGGGCCCTCGGGTTGCGGCAAGAGTACCTTGCTGCGGTGTGCTGCGGGCCTGCTGCGTCCGGACCGTGGCCAGGTGACGGTGTTCGGCAGGCCCATCGCGGGGCCCAGCCCCGAGGTCGGGATCCTCTTCCAGGACGACGCCCTCCTGCCGTGGAGGACAGCCCGGGAGAACGTGGCCTTGCCCCTGCGGCTCCGGGGACTGTCCGGGCGGGAGGCCCGGCAGGAGGCGGAGGTGTGGTTGCGGCGGGTGGGTTTGGAGGGGTACGGGGACCACTACCCCGCGGAGCTTTCCGGGGGCATGCGGAAGCGGGTGGCCCTGGCTCAGGTCCTGGCGGCGCAACCGCGCCTGCTGCTCATGGACGAACCCTTCGCCAGCGTGGACGCCATCGTGCGGCATCTTCTGGAGGTGGACCTGCTGCGGTTCGTGACGGAGGCAGGGATCGCGGTGCTGCTGGTGACCCACGACCTGGAAGAAGCCATCAGCCTCTCGGACCGTGTGATGGTGATGTCGGCGGGGCCCGCAGCACGCATCGTGGGAGTGCACGCGGTGCCGTTCCGGCGCCCCAGGGACCCGGTGGCGGTGCGGGCGGAGCCAGGCTTCGGGCCCCTGGTGGAGGCTGTGTGGAGGGCCTTACGGGCGGAGGTGGCCCGGATGGGCTGGGAGCTCACCGCATGACCCGGCTGGCGGCCCTGGTGGCGCTGCTGGTAAGCTGGGAGCTCGCCTCCCGGGCCCGCTGGGTGGATCCCTTCCTCCTCCCGGCACCCAGCGCGGTAGGCTCCGTCCTGTACGAGCTGGCCCGGACGGGGCACGTGTGGGTGCACTTCCGGGTGACGGTGTGGGAAGCCGTGGCGGGGCTGGTTCTGGGCACCGCGGTGGGCGCGGTGCTGGGCCTCGCCTCTGCCACCTTCCGGCCCTTGGCGGAAGTTGTGGAACCCGCCATGGCGCTGCTGAATGCCGTGCCCCGGGTCATCCTGGCTCCCCTGTTCGTGATCTGGTTGGGTATCGGGGTGGCCTCCAAGGTGGCCTTGAGTTTTCTGCTGGTGATGGTGGTGATGTTTTTCGCCACGTACACGGGCGTGCGGGAGGTGGACCCGCGCCTGGTGGAGCGCGTCCGGACCTTGGGCGGTGGGAGGCGGGATGTGGTGCGCGAGGTGTACGTACCGTCCGTGAGCGCGTGGGTCGCGAGCGGCTTGAAGGTGGCCGTGGGGTTCGCGTTCACGGGCGCGGTGGTGGGCGAGTTCGTGGCGTCCAGCCAAGGCCTGGGTTACCTGCTGTCGTTTGCGCAGAGCACGTACAACGCCGCCCTGACCCTGGCCCTCATCGCCCTCGTGGTGGCGGTGATCCTGCTGCTGTTCTGGGGGTTCGGGCGGCTGGAGCGGTGGTGGCTGCGGTGGAAGCCGGAATACCGGCGGCGCAGGCGGCAGCCGGTGCCCGTGCCTGCGGGGCGACTCCCTGAGCCGGCAGAGCAGCTGTAGGTAGACAGCACGGGCCGGCCAACCGGGGCGGTTTTCACTCTCGCACCCTGCCCGAGCCGCGGGTGGGCGCGGGCCGGGGGGCGGGGGGTGCGTACGGGATGGGCACGTACTCCACGGAGGGCCGGCGGGGCCCGGCCTGGGGGTAGAGAGTCATCAGCCGGTGCACCTCCTGCGGCATCTCCGTGGACACCCGCAGCCCCAGGGCCCGGGCCTCCTCCACGGTGATGGGGTAGTCGTGGGTCCACCGGCCGCTGCTCAGAGCTTCGGCCACCGCCTCGGCCTGCTCGGGAGCCATCTTGTCCGACAACAGCTCCCGGACGGTGGACCGCACCTGGCGGAGGGCCTTCTCCGCGACGTCCGCCAGAATCACCGTCTGGTCGTCCACCTCGTTGATGTTTTTGCGCTCCAGGACCTTCAACACCGACGCCGCGGGGTACTGGCCCAGCTGCGGGTCCACGGGCCCCAGCACCGCGTGCGGGTCCATGACGATCTCGTCCGCGGCCAGGGCGATGAGCGTGCCACCGGACATGGCGTAGTGAGGCACAAACACCGTCACCTTGCCCCGGTGGGCCTGCAAGGCGCGGGCGATCTGCTCCGCCGCCAGCACGAGCCCCCCGGGGGTGTGGAGGATGAGGTCGATGGGCATCTCGGGTGGGGTGAACCGCACCGCCCGCAGCACCGCCTCGGAGTCGTCGATGTCGATGTACCGGACCAGGGGGAAGCCCAGGAGGCTCATGGTCTCCTGCCGGTGGATCATGGCGATGACCCGCGAGCCCCGGCGGCGCTCGAGCTCGTGGATCAGGCGCAGGCGGGCCGCCTCCAGCCACCTCCGCTGCAGCACGGGCTGGAGGGCGGAGGCGATGACGAAGAACCACAGGATGTCCAAGGGTGTCATGGTCCCTCCTCTGTCAAGGAGACCTACTTGACCGCGGGAAAACGCCCCCGCACACTGGGAGGCGGAACGAGTATACCGCGGAGGGCGAGCCATGGGTACGACGCAGGCATCCGCACGGCTGGAGATCCGCCCCGGCGCGGTGGTGCACGCCTCGGACGGGGTCGGGGGTCGGGTGGCGGAGGTGGTGGTGAGTCCTCGGGAGCGGCGGGTGGTGGCCCTGGTGGTGGAGCTGGCCGCCGGCCGTTCCGTGGTGGTACCCGCGGACTGGGTCCAGGACGCCACCGAGGAAGCCGTTCAGGTACGGGGTTCCTACGCGGAGCTGGAGGCGTTGCCCGCGTGGCAGGCGGAAGCGCACGCGCCCGCGGCCCTGTCGTGGCCCGGGTGGCGCGGGCTCCGGCAGGGAGGCGCCTGGCTGGCCCTGCCCGCTTCCCTCCGGCGGATGGAGGGGCTGCAGCGGGAGCTGCACGGGGAAGCGCCCGCGCGGCCGGAGGAACCCTTCGTCACCATCCGGCGGGGCCAGCGGGTCCTGGCCAGCGACGGCCCCATCGGCCGGGTGGACCAGGTCCTGGTGGACGCCGCCACCGGACGGGTGAAGCATTTGGTGGTGCGGCAGGGGTTGCTGTTCTCCAGGGACGTGGCGGTGCCCGCGGACTGGGTCGGGACCATCGAGGACGGGATGGTGGTGTTGGAGGCTTCCCGGGGCGCGGTGGCCCGGCTGCCCGTATACCGGCCGGACGACGAACTGGAGCGGCACGTGGAGGAAGCCCTGCAGCGGGAGGAGCTGTTGCGGGTCCTGGCCTTGCCGGTCCGCCCCCAGGTGACGGACGGGGTGGTGCGGCTGCGGGGCCACGTCCACAACCGAGCCCTGGCGGCGCGGGCGGAGGAGGTGGCACGGTCGGTGCCTGGCGTGGTGGAGGTGCGCAACGAGCTGGTTGTGGACCACGAGCTGCTGCAGCAGGTGGTGGCCTCTGTTCAGGCGGACGAGGCAACCCGCCACCTGGTCGGGTATTCCCTGCGGGTGCGGGACGGCGTGGTGGAGATCACGGGCACCGCCCCCTCCTTGAAAGCGGCCCGGGCCTTGGAGCGGGCCATCGCCCGGGTGCCGGGAGTGCGTGGCATCGCCAACCACATGACGGGCTTGGACATCCCGGGCTCGTGGCGCCAGGTGGTGCAACCGGAGGTGGGCCAGCCCGTGTACGCCACCGACCAGGAGGTGGGACGGGTGCAGGCCGTGGTGGTGGATCCCGACAGCCGCCGGGTGCAGGCCCTGGTGGTGGCGGGAGACTTCCCCGACCCCGGAGCTCCGCCCTTTGCTGCGGGGCCGATTTGGGAGCGCCGGGTGGTGATCCCCCTGGAGGACGTGGACCGCGTGTCCCCCGGAGGGGTGTTCCTGCGGGCTCACGCGGGCCAGGCTGCGGAGCGGCCAGACCTCCGGGAAGAGGACTACCCCCTGGCGCCGCGGGAGTGGACCCCTCCCTTCCCGTACGAGCCTGGTGAGGTCCGGTGGCCCGCGAGAAGCTCCTGCAGGAGCAGTGTCAAAACTCTTGACAATCATGATGTCAAGCCGTAGCCTGAAGCCGGAACTATGCGGTGAGGTCTGGCCGTGGCGGAGCGGACGTACCGGCGGGACGAGGTGCCGGTGTACGTGATCAGCGTGGCCGCGGAGCTGGCGGGGGTGCACCCCCGAACCCTGCGGATCTACGAGGCCAAGGGGCTCATCCGCCCCGCCCGGCGGAAGCACATCCGCCTGTTCAGCGAACGGGACGTGCAGCGGGTGCGGCTGATCCAGTACCTGACGCAGGAGGTGGGGCTCAACCTGGCCGGGGTGCGGCTGTTCCTGGAGATCCAGGAGCGGCACGAGGAGGTGGCCCGGTGGTTGCTAGAACTGTGCGACACCCAGACGGAAAGGAGGGAACGGCGATGAGCATCCTGCGGTGGGACCCCTTCGAGGAGCTGCGGGAGATGCAGCGGTCCCTGGACCGGCTCTTCGACGAGTTCACCGGCCGGCGGCCGGTGCGGCGGCGGGAGGCGCGGGAGCCCGTGGTGTGGGAGCCCGCGGTGGAGGTGTACGAGACGGACCAGGAGGTGGTGGTCCGAGCGGAGCTGCCGGGGGTGGACCCCAAGAACGTGAACGTCACGGTGCAGGACAACACCGTGACCATCGAGGCGGAGGCAAAGGAAGAGCAGGAGGAGCGCGGCCGCAACTACCTGCGTCGGGAGCTGCGCTACGGCCAGTTCTGCCGCAGCCTGGGGTTGCCCGCGGAGGTCAAGGCGGAGGAGGCCAAGGCGACCTACCGCAACGGGGTCTTGGAGCTGCGCGTGCCCAAGAGTGAGCGGGCCAAGCCCAAGCAGGTGAAGGTGGAGGTGAGCTGACCAACACGCGGGGCGGCCCCAGCCGGGGCCGCCCCGGACGGAGGGAGCGAAGATGGGCAGGGTCGTCGGCATCGATCTGGGTACCACCAACTCGGTCATCGCGGCCATGGTGGGCGGGGAGCCGGTGGTGATCCCCAACCGGGAGGGCAGCCGGCTCACCCCGTCCGTGGTGGCCTTCACCAAGACCGGGGAGCGCCTCGTGGGCCAGATGGCCAAGCGACAGGCCATCCTAAACCCCGAGAACACCATCTACTCCATCAAGCGCTTCATGGGGCGCCGCTTCCACGAGGTGGAGACGGAGCGCAAGATGGTGCCCTACAAGGTGGTGGAGGGGCAGCACGGGATGGCGGTGGTGGAGATCCCCGCCGCGGGCCGCACCTTCACCCCGGAGGAGATCTCCGCCATGATCCTCCAGAAGCTGAAGGAGGACGCGGAGGCATACCTGGGGGAGAAGGTGGAAGCCGCGGTCATCACGGTGCCCGCGTACTTCAACGACGCCCAGCGGACGGCCACCAAGAACGCGGGGGAGATCGCGGGGCTCAAGGTCCTGCGGATCATCAACGAACCCACCGCCGCGTGCCTGGCCTACGGCCTGGACAAGAAGGGCTCGGAGACGGTCCTGGTGTGGGACCTGGGCGGCGGGACCTTCGACGTCTCCGTGTTGGAGATCGGGGAAGGGGTGTTCCAGGTGCGCGCCACCGCGGGGGATACCCACCTGGGCGGGGACGACTGGGACGAGCGCATCGTGAACTGGCTGGCGGACGAGTTCCGCAAGCAGCACGGCATCGACCTCCGGCAGGACCGCCAGGCCCTGCAGCGGCTGCGGGAGGCCGCGGAGCGCGCCAAGATCGAGCTCAGCTCCATGGTGCAGACCACCATCAACCTGCCCTTCATCACCGCGGACGCCACCGGCCCCAAGCACCTGGACATGGTGCTCACCCGGGCCAAGTTCGAGGAACTCACCGCGGACCTGGTGGAGCGGTGCATCGGCCCCTTCCGGCAGGCCCTGCAGGATGCCAAGCTCGCCGAGCGGGACCTGCGCGAGGTGATCCTGGTGGGCGGCAGCACCCGCATGCCCATGATCCAGGAGCTGGTCCGCCGCCTCACGGGGAAGGAACCCAACAAGGAGGTCCACCCGGACGAGGTGGTGGCCATCGGCGCCGCGATCCAGGCGGGAGTGCTGGCGGGCGAGGTGCGGGACGTGGTGCTCCTGGATGTAACGCCTCTCTCCCTGGGCATCGAGACCCTGGGCGGGGTGATGACGGTGCTCATCCCCCGGAACACGACCATCCCCACCCGGAAGAGCGAGACCTTCACCACCGCGGAGGACGGCCAGACGCAGGTGGAGATCCACGTCCTGCAGGGAGAGCGCCCCATGGCCCGGGACAACCGGACCCTGGGCCGGTTCATCCTGGACGGGATCCCGCCCGCGCCGCGGGGGGTCCCCAAGATCGAGGTGACCTTCGACATCGACGCCAACGGAATCCTGGCGGTGTCCGCCAAGGACCTGGCCACGGGGCGGGAGCAGTCCATCAAGATCACCGGCACCTCCACCCTCACCCGGGACGAGGTGGAGCGCATGATCCGGGAGGCGGAGGCACACGCGGAGGAAGACCGCCGCAAGCGGGAGGAGGCGGAGGTCCTCAACCGCGGGGACAGCCTCGCCTACCAGACGGAGCGCCTGCTCCGGGACCAGGCTAGGACGGTCTCCGAAGGGGAGCGGCGGGAGCTGGAACAGAAGGTGGCGGAACTGCGCCAGGCGGTGCAGGCTCGGGACGTGGCGCGGGTCCGGCAGCTGTCCGACGAGGTACAGCGGCTCACCTACCAGCTGAGCGAGCTGCTCTACCGCGGCGCGGCCACGGGAGCCAGCACAGGCGGGCAGACCAAGGGGGAGGGGGAGGTTATCGACGCGGACTACAAGCCCAGCGACTGACCTGGAGGGTGTGAGGAATGTCGGAGGAGGCTCTGGAGCGGGAAGGGGGAGAGCCGGAGGCGCTTCTGGAGGCCCCGGGGGAAGGGGGAGGGCAGGAACCGCCCTCGGGGGAAGCCTTTGTCCGCGAAGCACCCCCCGCGGTCAGCCCGGAGGAGGTAGCGGCCCTGCGGGAGGAGGTGGAGCGCTACCGCCAGGAGGCGGAGCGCAACTGGCAACAGTTCCTCCACGCCGCCGCGGACCTGGAGAACTACAAGAAGGCCGCGGCCCGCATGCAGCGGGACGCGGTGGACCGCACCCGGCGGCAGATGCTCCTGGTGCTGCTGGGGGCGGTGGACGACCTGGAGCGGGCCATCGCGTACGCGGAGCGGGAAGCAGGGCACGAGGCGGTGGCGGGGATCCTGGAGGGGCTGCGGATGACCCACCGGTCCCTCCTGGAGCAGCTGCGGGCCCTGGGGGTGGAGCGCATGGAGGCCGCGGGCGAGCTCTTCGACCCCTCGCGCCACGAGGCGGTGGAGGTGGCGTCCGCGGCGGAGACCGGGGCAGAGCCTGGGATCGTGCTGCAGGTGGTCCAGCCCGGCTACGTGCTAGACGGCCGGGTGCTCCGGCCCGCGCGCGTGCGGGTGGCGCAGTGAGGGGGCGGGCGGGCCGGTGAGGGCGCCATGGAGTTCAAGGACTACTACCGGATCCTGGGCGTGGACCGGAAGGCCGACAGCAAGGCCGTCGGGGAAGCCTTCCGCCGGCTCGCGCGCCAGTACCACCCCGACGTCAACAAGGACCCGCAGGCCGCGGAGAAGTTCAAGGAGATCAACGAGGCCTACCAGGTCCTGAGCGACCCCGAAAAGCGGGCCCGCTACGACCAGATGCTGGATCTCCGCGAGCGGGGCATTCCCTGGGAGCAGGTCTTCACCCGGCCCGGCGCGGGCCCCCAGCAGGGAGAGTGGACGGTGCTGTTCGGGGAGCCCCAGGACCTGTTCGGCGGCTTCTCCGAGTTCTTCCGGCGGTTCTTCGCGGACCTGGGGACCGGCCCCTTCGCAGAGGGCGGGGTGTGGGCGCCCCAGCCCCGCACGGCCACCGCGGAGATCAGCCTGGAGGAGGCCTTCCGCGGTACGGAGCGGGAGGTGGTGGTGCGGAACGGGTTCCCCCGGAGGGTGACGGTGCGGATCCCGCCGGGGATCCGCACGGGGCAGAAGGTCCGCGTGCGGGGTGCCTCAGACGGCGACCTGTACGTGGAGGTGCGGGTCCAGCCCCACCCCGTGTTCACCCGGGAGGGCGACGACCTGGTGTGTGAGGTCCCCATCTCCCTCACCGAGGCCCTCCTGGGCGCGGAGATCGAGGTCCCTACCTTGGAAGGGAAGGTGAAGGTCCGGGTGCCGCCGGAGACGCAGCAGGGGCAGGTACTGCGCTTGCGGGGCCTGGGGATGCCGAGACTGCGGGGGAGCGGCCGGGGCGACCTGCTGGTGCGGCTCCGGGTGGTCCTGCCTCGAGGCCTAACCTCGGAGGAGCGCCGGCTGGTGGAGCAATGGAGCCGGCTGAGGCGGGAGAACCCCAGGGCGGGCATGGGGCTGAAGTGAGGCGCGGGGCCGCGCGAAGACGCGAAGAAAGGTGGCGGAGGCGAGGACAGGATGCGTTGGGACAAGCTGACGGAGAAATCGCAGGAGGCCCTGGCCCGGGCGCAGGAGCTGGCCCGGGAGCGGCACCACCCGCAGGTGGACACGGAGCACCTGCTGGAAGCCCTGCTGGAACATCCCGAGGGCGTGGTGCCGCAGGTGTTGCAGCGGGCGGGGGCTTCCGTGCCCCGGATCCGCCAGCACCTGGAGCAGGCCCTGGCGGTCCTGCCGCAGGTGCACGGGAGCACGGAGTTGTACCTGGCGCCCGGCCTCCGGCGGGTGTGGGAGGCGGCGGAGCAGGAAGCCCAGCGCATGGGCGACGAGTACACCAGCACGGAGCACTTCCTCCTGGCCATGGCGGACGCTCCCCAGACGGGGGCCGGCCGGGTCCTCCAGCAGAACGGGGTCACGCGGGAGGCGGTGCTGCGGGCCCTGTCCGAAGTCCGGGGCCGGGCGCGGGTCACGGACCCGCGCCCGGAGGCCAAGTACCAGGTGCTGGAGCGGTACGGCCGCGACCTCACGGAGCTGGCCCGGGCCGGGAAGCTGGACCCCGTGATCGGCCGGGACGAGGAGATCCGTCGGGTAATCCACGTCCTGAGCCGGCGGACGAAGAACAACCCGGTGCTCATCGGGGAGCCGGGGGTCGGGAAGACGGCCATCGTGGAAGGCCTCGCCCAGCGCATCGTGCGGGGCGACGTGCCCGAGCAGCTGAAGCACAAGCGCCTCTTCCAGCTGGACATGGGAGCCTTGGTGGCGGGCACCAAGTACCGCGGGGAGTTCGAGGAGCGGCTGAAGGCGGTGCTGAAGGAGATCGCGGACAGCCACGGCGAGATCATCTTGTTCATCGACGAGATCCACACCGTGGTGGGCGCGGGCGCCGCGGAGGGCGCCGCCATGGACGCCGCCAACATCCTCAAGCCGATGCTGGCCCGGGGGGAGCTGCACTGCGTCGGAGCCACCACCCTGGACGAGTACCGGAAGCACATCGAGAAGGACCCCGCCCTGGAGCGGCGCTTCCAGCCCGTGTACGTGGGGGAGCCGTCCGTGGAGGACACCATCTCCATCCTCCGGGGCCTGAAGGAAAAGTACGAGGTCCACCACGGGGTCCGGATCACGGACGCCGCGGTGATCGCCGCGGCCACCCTCTCCCACCGGTACATCAGCGACCGGTTCTTGCCGGACAAGGCCATCGACCTCATCGACGAGGCGGCGGCGAAGCTGCGCATGGAGATCGACAGCAAGCCCGCGGAGCTGGACGAGATCGACCGCCGCATCATGCAGCTGGAGATCGAGCGGGAGGCCCTGCGGCGGGAGACGGACCCCGCGGCCCAGGAGCGGCTGGAGAAACTCGAGCAGGAGCTGGCCCGCCTACGCCGGGACAGCGAATCCCTCCGGCAGCGCTGGGAGCAGGAGAAGCAGATCGTCCAGCGCATCCGGTCGGTCAAGGAGCAGATGGACCGGACGAAGGTGGAGCTGGAGCAGGCCGAGCGGGTGGCGGACCTGGAGCGGGCCGCGCGCCTCCGGTACGGGACCCTGCCGGAGCTGCAGAAGGAGCTGGCCCGGGCGGAGGAGGAGCTCCGGGCCCTGGGGCCGCAGCGCCTGTTGAAGGAGGAGGTGGACGCGGAGGACATCGCGGAAGTGGTGAGCAAGTGGACCGGCATCCCCGTGACCAAGCTGCTGGAGGGGGAGATGCACAAGTTGCTGCAGCTGGAGGACCGGCTGCACCAGCGGGTGGTGGGGCAGGACGAGGCGGTGCAGGCGGTGGCGGACGCCATCCGGCGGGCCCGGGCGGGCCTCAAGGACCCCAAGCGACCCATCGGCGCCTTCCTGTTCCTGGGGCCCACCGGGGTGGGTAAGACGGAGCTGGCACGGGCTCTCGCGGAAGTCCTGTTCGACTCCGAGGAGGCCATGGTGCGCCTGGACATGTCCGAGTACCAGGAGAAGCACACGGTCTCCCGGTTGGTGGGGGCACCGCCGGGGTACGTGGGCTACGAGGAGGGCGGCCAGCTCACGGAAGCCGTGCGGCGTCGCCCGTACCGGGTGGTGTTGTTCGACGAGGTGGAGAAGGCGCACCCGGACGTGCTCAACGTGTTGCTGCAGGTCATGGAAGACGGGCGGCTCACAGACGCCCAGGGCCGCACCGTGGACTTCAAGAACACGGTCCTCATCCTCACCAGCAACGTGGGCAGCCACCATCTCCAGCACCTGGACCCGGACGACCCGGCGGCCTTCGAGCTGGCGAAGGTCTACGTGCTGGACGAGCTCCGGCGGACCTTCCGGCCCGAGTTCCTCAACCGGCTGGACGAGATCATCGTCTTCCGCCCCCTGTCCAAGGCGCAGCTGGAGCGGATCGTGGACCTGCAGGTGGCCCAGCTGGAGCATCGCCTGCAGGACCTGAAGGTCCGGGTGGAGCTCACCCCCGAGGCGCGGGCGTGGCTGGCCCAGGAAGGGTACAGCCCGGACTACGGGGCACGCCCCCTCCGCCGGCTCATCCAGCGCCTGGTGGAGAACGCGTTGAGCCGGATGGTGCTGCGGGGCGAGCTGCGGGAGGGCGACGTGGCGGTGGTGACGGTGCGCGGCGGGAACCTGGTCGTGGAGCGCCGGGAGCCGGTGCCCGCGGGGTGACCGGGCGTGGAGATTCCGTCGAGCGTGCTTCAGCCGTAGCCCAGCTCCGCGAGACGGTCTTCGTCGAGGCCGAAGTAGTGGCCCAGCTCGTGCAGGACCGTCTTGCGGATCTCCTCCTGCAGGGCCTCCTCCGTGTCGCACGCCTCCTCCAGGGGGCCCTGGAAGAGGGTGATGCGGTCCGGCAGGAGGGGCGGCTCGAGGCCGCGCTCCAGGAGGGGCGTGCCCTCGTACAGCCCGAACAGCACGCCGTCTTCCGGTAGCCCCACGGAGGCCAGCTGCTCCGGGGTGGGCCAGTCCTCCACCACCACCTGGACGTTGTCCAGGGCCCGGCGCAAGGGTTCGGGCACCTCCGTCAGGGCCTGTTCCACCAGTTCCTGGAAGCGCCGCCGACTCAACCGCACGGCTGGGGTCGGCTCACCCCGGCCGGGGTCGTTGGCCTGCGCGCCGGCACGTACACCCCGGCCCTCCGGAGCTGCTCCAGGCGCCCGTCCAGCTCCTCGGGACGGTCCGCGCACACCGTCACGTGCCCCACCTTGCGGCCCGGGCGGACCGCTTTCCCGTACCAGTGGAAGTGGGCTCCGGGGACCCGGAGCACCGCGGCCACCTGGGGCCGTTCCCCGATGAGGTTGACCATGGCGCACCACCCCCGCGGTTCGGTGGAGCCCAGGGGCAGACCAGTGACCGCCCGCACGTGGTTGGCGAACTGGCTGGTGACCGCGCCCTCCACGGTCCAGTGACCGGAGTTGTGGACCCGCGGGGCCATCTCGTTGGCCAAAAGACCCCGGTCTGTCTCGAACAGCTCTATGCACAACACGCCCACGTAGTCCAGGGCCTGCAAAGCGCACCGCGCGTACTCCTCCGCGGCCCGCACCAGCCCGCCGTCCAGGCCGGGAGCCGGCGCCAGGGACAGGCGGAGGATCCCCCCCTCGTGGTGGTTCTCCACCACGGGATAGCAGACCACCTCTCCCGAGGAGTCCCGAGCGGCGAGGACGGATAGCTCCCTGTGGAAGCCCACCAGCTCTTCCAACAGCAGGCCGTGGCCTCCCAGTTCTGCCTGCGCCCGCTCCAGCTCTTCCTGGCTGTGCACCACCCGCTGGCCCTTGCCGTCGTAGCCCATCCGCCGGGTCTTCAGGACCGCGGGCAACCCCACCTCCCGCACAGCGGCGTTCAGGTCTTCCGGGGAGTCCACAGGGCAGAACCGCGCTGTGGGGATTCCCAGGGACCGGAAGAACTGCTTCTCCAGGAGGCGGTCCTGGGCCACCTCCAGCGCCTGGGGAGGCGGGTAGACGGGGACCTCCCGGGCGAGGGTGGCTGCGGCCTGCAGGGGCACGTTCTCGAACTCGTAGGTGACGCGCTGGCAGGTACGGGCCAGCTCCGCGAGGGCGCCGGGGTCTGTGTAGTCCGCGCGCACGTGTCGGCCCACCGCGGCCGCGCAGGCTTCCTCGGAGGGGTCCAAGAAGGTGAAGGTCATCCCCAAAGGGATGCCCGCCAGCCCCAGCATCCGTCCCAGTTGCCCGCCGCCCAGCACGCCCACCCTCATGCGCCCTCCCGTGGGTCCGGGTGTTGGAGAACCGCTTGGGTCTGCGCGGCACGGTAGCGGCGCAGGCTGTCTCGGATATGGGCGTACTTGTTCCCCAGGATGGCCGCGGCCAGGAGGGCGGCGTTCACGGCACCTGCGCGGCCAATGGCCAGGGTCCCCACGGGGACTCCCGCGGGCATCTGGACGATGGACAGCAGGGAGTCCAGACCGCGGAGGGCGTGGGACTCCACGGGCACCCCCAGGACGGGCAGCACGGTCTTGGCCGCGGTCATCCCGGGAAGGTGTGCGGCACCTCCCGCGCCCGCGATGATCACCTCCAGCCCACGCGCCTCCGCGGACTGGGCGTACTCGTACAGCAGGTCCGGGGTGCGGTGGGCGGAAATCACCCGCACCTCGTACGGCACCCCGAGCTCGTCCAGGATCTCCACGGCGTGGCGCAAGGTCTCCCAGTCGGAACGGGAGCCCATGATCACGCCCACCAGGGGTTGCATCAAGGCGATTGTAACAAGCTCGGTGCGGCTGGTCTGCGGGCCCGCACCGTCACGGACCGCACCGGGGCGGCCGTTTCGCAGCAGGGGTCCTCCGAGGCCATCACCTCCACCGCCTCGAAACCCGCCGGCCGCAGCGCCTCCAGGTAGTCCTGCAAAGGAAGCGCGCCGGCCACGCACGCGCTCCACGCCGCAAGATCCCCGCGCACCTCCGAGGACAACGGCCCGGCGGCGACCACGTCCGAGACCACGAGGCGGCCTCCCGGCCGGAGAACCCTGTAGGCCTCTTGGAAGGCACGGCGCTTGTCCGGCACCAGGTTGATGACGCAGTTGCTCAGCAGCACGTCCGCGGACCCGTCGGCCAGGGGCAGCGACTCGATCTCGCCGACGAAGAAGTGGGCGTTCGCCACCCCCAGGGTCGCCGCGTTCGACCGCGCCAGGGCCACCATCTCCGGGGTCATGTCCACCCCCAGCACCCGTCCCTGCGGTCCCACCCGTCGTGCGGCCCGCAGCGCGTCGAGGCCGGCACCGCTGCCGAGGTCTACCACTACCTCCCCGGGACGGAGGTCCGCGTAGGAGAGAGGGCTGCCGCACCCGAGGGCGGGCCCCAGGGCGCCCGGCAGGTCCTTCCGCGGCGAAGCCCCGCAGCTGCAGGCTGACCCCGAAGCCGCACGCGCGTAGTGGTCGCGGACCGCCTGCTTGATCTGCTCCGGCGTGCTCATCTTTCACCCTCCCTGCTCCGGTGCTCCCGAGAATCGAAGATCATCGATGCTATCGAGTGAGCAGGCCATGGGGCGGGCTGTGTCCGGACACGCGCCCCGCAGCTCCTCCGAGGCGCCCAGGCGCGGGTCCAGCTCGGACCGCGGCACTTCTCGGAACCCGAAGTGGCGGGCGAAGTAGCCAGAAGCGGTTTCGGTCAGAAGGTAGACGTGGCGGACGCCGAGGCGGGCCGCCTCGCTCAGGGCCTGTGCGCAAAGCCGGCGGGCCAGACCCTGCCCGCGGGAGGCGGGTTCTGTGGCCACGGATCTCAGCAAGGCCACCGGGCCGTACAGCTCGAGGCCCGCGGTGGCCACCACACGGCCGCGGTGACAGGCGACCCAGAAGTTGTGGAAGTGGTCGGCGGCCCCGGAGGTGGTCAGCCCACACTCCTCCAGGAGCGCCAGGGCGGGCGGCAGGTCTTCTGGCCTGGCGCGGCGGACTTCCACCTTCCCACCCCCTCCTGCGGTGCGCTACAGCAGGGTCAGCAAGTGCGAAAGGAGGCGCTTGAGGGGTTCCCGGCGGAGCCGGTAGTACACCCACGTCCCGCGCCGCTCGGCCTCCACGAGCCCTGCCTCGCGAAGGACCTTCATCACAGGGCGCGGGTGGCGCCTCGGCCGAGCACCACCAGCCCAGAGGGGTCCACGTGGTAACGGCGGGCGTCCTCCTCGGGGTCGAAGCCGATGGCCGTCCCCCGTTCTAGGGTGTTGAAGCGGTCCACGATGACCCGCCGCAGGCGCACGCCGGGCCGGAGGACGCAGTAGTCCATGACCACGGAATCCTCCACTTCCACGTCCTCCTCCACCCGTACCTCCCGCCCCAGCACGGACCGCACCACCCTGCCGCCGTGGATCACGCATCCTTCCCCCACCAGGGAGTCCCGGACCTCTCCGAACACGATGCGGGCGGAAGGCCCGGGGTACGGGGCCCCCTTGATCGGCCACAGGTGGTTGGACAGGTCGAAGCGGGGCTGGGGGCCGAGGAGGTCCATGTGGGCCCGCCAGTACGCTTCCAGGGTGCCCACGTCCCTCCAGTATCCGGGTTCCTCGTACGGCTTGGTGCCGGGGATCCGGTTGGTCTGGAAGTCGTACGCGTACACCCGGTGGCGGGAAACCAGGGCGGGCAGGATGCTGCGGCCGAAGTCGTGCTCCGTGTCCTTGCTGGCGTCCTCCACCAGGGCTTCCACCAGCAGCCGTGCGTCGAACAGGTAGTTGCCCATGGAGGCCAGGGCGAAACCGGGCCGGCCGGGGAGGGGGCGCGGGTGGCGTGGCTTTTCGTGGAAGGCGCGCACACGGCCGTCCGGGTCTGTTTCCAGGACGCCCATACGGGTCGCCTCCTCCACGGGCACGGGCAGGGCCGCCACCGTGACCTCCGCCTCCCGCTCCAAGTGGAAGTCCACCATCTGCGACACGTCCATGCGGTAGATGTGGTCGGCACCGAACACCGCCACCAGGGCCGGGCCGAAGTCCCGGATGAGGTTGAGGTTCTGGTACACCGCGTCCGCGGTCCCTCGGTACCAGGAGTCTCCCCACCGCATTTGAGGCGGGACCACCAGGACGAAGTGGTCCTCGTGCAGGCCGCTGGCCCGCCAGGCATGGCGGAGGTGGTCGATGAGGGACTGAGACTTGTACTGGACCAAGATGTACAGGGAGAACACGTTGGAGTTGACCAGGTTGCTCAGCACGAAGTCCACGATGCGGTACTTGCCCCCAAAGGGCACCGCGGGCTTGCTGCGGTCCCGGGTGAGGGGGTGCAGCCGCTCCCCCCGGCCACCCGCCAGCACCAGCCCCAAGGTGCGCCTTCGCCCGCCCGGAGACGGCCGGTCCCAACCCGTGGACATGAGCCACCCCGCCTCTCCATCATAAGGGCCACGGGCTCCCGGACAGCCCGTGCACCGCGCAGCCCGCAGCCTGCAGGGCTTCCAGGATCCGACGGCGGAGCTCGCGCTCCGCCTGTCCCCGGAGGGGGGGCCGCACGGGAATGGACAGCCGCAGGTTGGCCCCGGTGGGGGACACCTCCACCAGGGGGTCCACCTCCACCGTGCCGGCGGTCCAGTCCGGGTGCTCTGCAGCCCACCCCTGCCCCACCTCTTCCAGCACCCGGGCCGCCGCGGCCACGTCCGCAAGGGGTACCGTCACGGAGACCACGGCCCGCAGGTAGCCGCGGCTCAGGTTGGCGAAGCGGGTGATCTCCCCGTTGGGGATGGTCACCAGCTCTCCCGTGTACCGGCGGATCTGGGTGTGGCGGAGGGTAATCTGCTCCACCTGTCCCACCTCTCCTCCCACGGAGACCACGTCCCCCACCTGAAGCCCTCCGTCCAGCAGGAGGAAGAACCCGGCCAGGCTGTCCCGGACCAGGGTCTGAGCGCCGAAGCCCAGGGCAACACCCGCGATCCCCGCGCTGGCTAGGAGGGCGGTGGCGTCCACGTGGACCTGGCGCAGGATCATCACCAGGGCCACGAAGTACACCGTGTACCGCACCACGCTGTGGGCCAGAGACGCCAGGGTCCGCGCCCGGGCTAGGCGAGCTTCGTAGTCCCGCACCCCCGGCAGGGGCCGGAGGGCCCGGTCCAGGGCGGCTCGGGTCACAGACACCGTGGCCGCGGCGGCCACCACGATGGCCACCACGCTCAGGGCCGTACGGAGGGCCGCGGCCAGGCTGGCCGGGCTCGTCAGGTCCCGCACAAGTTCCCGCAGTAGCTCCATCAGATCTCCCCCCGCCCGCGGCGTGCGGCTAGGTCGATGAAGAGGGCTGCGGACCACCCGAAGGCGGGAGCCGCCTTGCGCCCCGGCTGGCCCGTCTCCGGGTTGTAGTACTCGCGGATGTCGGGGTGGGCGGCTACCAGGGCCAGGGTCCGCTCGCACAGCTCCCGGGCCCGCCCTCCCTGGCCGCACCGCAGCAGCCCGTCCACCAGCAGGTAGTTGACGTTCACCCACACGGGGCCCCGCCACATCTGGTCCGGGTCGTAGTGAGGGTCGCACCGGGCCACCGTGGGAACGGGGTACGGTGACCAGAAGGCCTCCGGGTCCTCCAGCCGATCCACCAGGGCCCTCTGCACCGCAGCTGGGAGCCGCCCCGTGAGCAGGGGGAGCAGGCTCACCACGGCCAGCACAGGGACCCGCTCGTGTCCCGCGCCGGTCATGCGCTGTGCCCAGAACACCCCGGAACGCGGGTCGTACAGGTGGTCCAGCACCGCCTGCGCCAGCTGGTCGGCCTGCGAGTACCACGCGCGGGCTTCCTCGGGCCGGCCCAGGACCTCCGCGATGCGGCCTAAGGCCTCGGCCTGCAGGCACAGGTAAGTGTTGAGGTCAGGCGACTCCACGGGCATGCCGTGGTCCCACAGGGGGCTGTCGTCCAGGCCGGAGGAGTAGGGGTGGTCGTACTGGCACACGCCGTCCGCGTCCCGGTCACACCGCTCCAGCCACCACCGTTGCCACCGGACCAAGGGCTCGTACATCTCGTCCAGGAAGTCCACGTCCTGAGTGGCCTCGTATACCCGCCACAGACACCAACCCGCCACCGGCGGCTTGGTTACGGAGGCGTCCACGGGGTAGCCCATGCGTTCCACCACCCCTTCGTCGAACACGCAGTCGGGGACCATCCCATCCGGCCGCTGGTGGTCGAACAGCACGCGGAACTGGTCGTGGGCGAGCTGGGGGTCCAGGTGGCGGTAGGCCAGGGCGTGGAAGAAGGCGTCCCACTGCCACAGCCCCACGTAGTGGACCTTGGAGGGGACCATGGCTTCCCGCGTGACGTAGTAGCGGCTGCTGATGAGCCCCGCCCGCATGAGGTACCAGGCGTACAGGTAGGCGGGCCGCAGGTCCGCGGGAGCGGAGGGAACCCGGTGGAACCACTCTCGCCACCGCTGCTCCGCGGCCTCGAAGAGCCCCAGGGGCTGGATGCGGCGGTCGAAGCCCAGCCGGGGGGTGATGTTGAGGGTGAACAGGGCCTGGGGGTGGTCGTCCGCCACGACCACCACCCGCCACTGGCCGCTATCTGTGGCCACCGCCTCGTTCCGCAGGAGGGGCGCATTGGTGGTGTAGGCTACGTTGCGTACCCCCTTGGCCCGGCCGCCCCGCCGGTCCGGGGTGAGGGTTTCGGCCCGCACCACAAACCGCACGCCCCACCGGCCCGGGGGCGGCCGCAAAGCCACCAGCTCCGGGGTCGCGAAGCACAGCTCGAACCGGCCCCCGGGGGTGTGGAAGACCAGCTTGTGAGGGTACGATTCCAGATCCCACCGGAGGGGCTGTCCGTCCCCATCCAGCAGTTCCAGCTCCTTCAGCAGAGGGGGCCGGACCCGGTACGTACCCTCGGTGTACTCCAGCTTGGGCCAGCGCTCGCACACCCGTACGGACAGGCAGAAGCGGTGCGGCTCCCGGAAGACCAGAAGGCGGCTGCCACGGTCCGTGAAGGGCACCGTGGTGGGGTCCAGGCGGGATCCCACCACCGCCAGGGGGTCCAGCTGTCCTTCACCCATGGGCCAGTCCTGCGGCGGCGGCACGGCGGGCCCGGTATTCCGGGAGGGTGGCCATGGGGGGCCGCTCCACCTCCACCGCTTCCCGTTCCTCCAAGAACAACTGTCCTTCCTCGTGGCGGATGAGCTTCATGCTGCGGGCCGCGGGGTCCAAGAGGGGAGTCCCCAGCCGGTCCTCCAGGCGCCGGGCCACCACCTGGACGATCTGGAAGGCCATGAGGGACAAGCTCTGCAGGGACTGGTTCCGGTGGACCCGCTGTTCCAGGTCTACCTGGCCGATGGCGGGCAGGCCGAACCGGTGAAACAGATCGATGAGCATGCCCGTCTCCACCCCGTACCCGGTGAAGAAGGGAATCTGCTCCAGGGCCTCCCTACGGCCCGCGTACTCGCCCGCCAGGGGTTGGATGAGGCCGGACAGCTCCGGGAAGAACAGGTTGAGGAGGGGACGGGCCACCAGCTCCGTCACCCGGCCTCCCCCGGTCTCGTAAAGCCGATCCCCGATCTGAACCGGGCGGCGGTAGTAGCCCTTCACAAACAGGATGCGCTCCTCCCGGAGCAGGGGCCCCACCAGGCCGTACACGAACTTGGGGTGCATGTTGCGGATGTCGGTGTCCACCCACACCACCACATCTCCCCGCAGCACATACAAACTCTTCCACAGGGCCTCTCCCTTGCCCGGGTAGGAGCCCAGGTGGGGGAGAACGTCCCGGTGGCGGTACACGGGGATCCCCTCCGCCTGCGCGATCTCCCGGGTCCGGTCTGTGGAGTCGCTGTCGATGAGGACCATCTCGTCCAGCAGGGGCACGTCCCGCATGAGTCGGTCCCGCAGGACTCGGATGACGGCGCCCACGGTCTCCTCTTCGTTCCGGGCGGGCAGCCCTAGGCTGATGGTCCAGCCCCGGCGCCGTTTGAGCTCCACCAGCCGTTCCAGATCCTCGAACTCCCGGGCGTGGAAGGTGTTCTCCGCGAACCACTTCTCCACTTCCGGGCGAGACCAACGGGCGGGGGCGGTGGCGTGCTCCGCCAGCCACGCGTGCACCGACTTTCCGCTGCGAACCACCAGCAAGGGGCCCAGGGCCCGCAGGGCGGGCTGGACCGCGGGCCGCGCGGGGTCCGCGGTGGCCCCGACCATTACCGCGGTGTACCCGGGCGCCTCCCCGGCGATGACCTCCGCGGCGCTGCCGGCCGCGATGCGTTTCCGCACCGACCCCTCCGCGCGCTGCATCACGACCAAGTAGGGCCGCTCCTCCCGCCAGCGGTCCCGCTCCGGGATGTCGTCCCGGAACACGTGCAGGGCGGTCACCTGCCCGGCCACGGGCCCCGCCAGAGCCTGAGCCACCCGCAGGGCGAGCTCCGCGTGGGGTCCCCCGCGGACCCCCACCAGGACCCTTTCAAAGGCCTGGGGCCCCAAAGGCGGAACGAGGAGCACGTCGCACGGCGCCTGCCTCAGCACCTGGTCGCAGGACAACCCGAAGAGGCGCTCCTCCAGGGACCCAGGCCGCAACACCACTAAAAGCTCCGCCTGCTCTTCCCCGCATGCGGAGACCACCTCCTGCCAGGGGTCATGGGCGGCGCGGACCAGGGTTCGGACGGCGGCCTCTCCACAGTCGCGGGCGGCCCGCTGCATCGCCTCCCGGGCCTCCTGGACGGCGGTGGCCGCGGTGCTGAGGGGTTGGTGGGGAGGCACGGCTACGGCGTACAAGAGGGCCGGCTGCGCGTCCCATGCCTGGGCTAAGGGGAGCAGCAGGGAGAGGGCGGCACGGGCGTGCTCTGCCCGGCTCAAGGCTGCGAGGACGCTGCGCTTCATGCAAGGGCAGTTTACCGCCCCGGGGCAGACGGGGCACGGGCCGAGAGGGGTCCTGGGGTCGGACCCCGAACAGAATTTAGGGGAGTGTCCCTGAAAGCCCCGCGCCCGAGAGGGTTGGGGTCGTCGAGCGCCATGAGCTACGTGTTGGACGACGCGGAGCGCCGCAGAGCCCTGGATCCCCAGGACATGGCGGCCCTGGTCCTGCGTACCGCCGAGTTCCTGCGGGAGGGATGGCGGCTAGGAGAGGGTGTGGAAGCGCCGGGCGACTCGCCTCCCCGGAACGTGCTGGTGCTGGGGATGGGAGGTTCTGGGATCGGGGGCGACCTGCTGCGGGGGCTGCTGTACGACCGCGCGTCCTTTTCCGTCACCGTGGTCAAGGACTACACCGTACCCCGCTGGGTGGGCCCGGGGACCGTGGCCTTCGCGTGCTCGTACTCCGGGAACACCGAGGAGACTTTGGCTGCGTACCGAGCCGCGCACGCCGCGGGTGCCCGGTGCGTGGCGGTGACCTCCGGCGGCAGGCTGGCGGAACTGGCCCTGCGGGACGGGACCCCGTGGGTGCGGGTCGCCCCAGGGCTCCCTCCCCGCGCCGCCCTAGGCTACCTGGTGGGCCCCTTGCTGGGCGCGGTGCACCGCTGGGGGTGGGTGGAAGGGCTGGAGGCGGAGCTGGGGGAGGCGGAGCGGGTCCTTGGGGAGCTGGCAGGGAGGTGGGGCCCGGAGGTGCGCACCGCGGAAAACCCCGCCAAGCAGCTGGCGCGGGCCCTGGTGGGGAAGATCCCGGTGGTGTACGCGGCCTCCCGGCTACAGGAGGCCGCGGCCCTGCGGTGGAAGACCCAGTTCAACGAGAACAGCAAGGTGTTCGCCACCTGGCATTCCTTCCCGGAGCTCAACCACAACGAGACCGTGGGCTGGGCCCTGGCGGGCCAGCCTGAGGGGCTGTTGGCGGTGGTGGTCCTGAGGGACCCGGAGGACCCGCGCGAGATGGCCCGACGGGTGGAGATCACCCGCCAGCTGGCCTTCGGACCCGCAGCCAGCTACCACGAGGTGTGGGCGGAGGGCCACGGCCGCCTCACCCGGGCCCTGTCTCTCGTCTTGTTCGGGGATCTGGTGAGCGTGTATCTTGCATATTTGAACGAGGTCGATCCCACCCCCGTGGCGGTCATCGACGAACTCAAGCGACGCCTGGGAGGGGCCTAGGGGGGAGCGAGGAGGCGGAGTCCGGATGGCTCGGGTGTACCTGGAGAACGTGACGAAGCGGTTCGGGAACGTGGTGGCGGTGAACCGGGTGACCTTGGAGATCCCGGACCGGCAGTTCACCGTTCTCGTGGGGCCCTCGGGGTGCGGCAAGACCACCTGCCTGCGCCTCATCGCGGGGCTGGAGGAGGTCACCGAGGGCAACGTCTACATCGGGGACCGGCTGGTGAACGACGTCCCGCCCAAGGACCGGGACATCGCCATGGTGTTCCAGAACTACGCCTTGTACCCGCACATGACGGTGTACGAGAACATGGCCTTCGGCCTGCGCCTGCGGAAGTACCCCAAGGCGGAGATCGACCGGCGGGTGCGGGAGGCTGCGGCCATGCTGGGCATCGAGAACCTCCTGGACCGCAAGCCCCGCCAGCTGTCGGGAGGCCAACGGCAGCGGGTGGCCGTGGGTCGGGCCATCGTGCGGGAGCCTCAGGTGTTCCTCATGGACGAGCCCCTGAGCAACCTGGACGCCGCCTTGCGGGTGCAGACCCGGGCGGAGCTGAAGAAGCTGCACGCCCGGCTGCAGACGACCACCGTGTATGTGACCCACGACCAGGTGGAGGCCATGACCATGGGCGACCGCATCGTGGTGATGCGGGATGGGGTGGTTCAGCAGGTGGACAGCCCCATGAACCTGTACGAGAAGCCTGCCAACCTGTTCGTGGCGGGCTTCATCGGAAGCCCCTCCATGAACTTCGTGCCGGGGGAGGTCCGCCAGCGCAACGGCACCCTGGTGTTCGACGCGGGCACCTGGCAGGTGCCCATCCCGCCCGACCTGGACGAATCCGTGCGGCCGTGGGAGGGGCAGCGGGTGATCTTCGGCATCCGGCCGGAGCACATGGAAGACGTGGCCGTGCGCAACGGACAGCTGTCGCCCTCCCACGTCCCCCTGCGGGCCAAGGTGGAGGTGCACGAGCCCCTGGGCCCGGACGTGATCCTGTACCTGGACGCGGGCGGGCATTCCCTGGTGGCCCGGGTGGACGCCCACAGCCAGGCCAAGATGGGGGACGAGGTGACGGTGGCCTTGGACCTGCGGAAGATGCACCTGTTCAACGCGCAGACCCACGAGGCCATCGTCTGAGGAGAGGGCCTGCGCCCCACGCACCTGTCCGGAAAAACCGTCGGCCAGAGGAGACCTCGGGTCCCCCCAAAATCGCGCAGCGATTTTGGGGGCGGTCCAGCAGAGCGGTCCCGGGTCTACGGGCCCTTGTCTTCCACTGCCTTCTGGGCGAGGTCACCCAGGGGGGCCAGCAGGCGCGTGAACTCCATGGGGAACACGAACTTGGTGGCGGGGCTCTCCCCCAGGGCCTTCAAGGCATCCAGGTACTGCAGGGTCATGGTCTTGCTGTCCACGTTGCGGGCCACGCTGAAGATCTTGTCCAGGGCCAGGGCAAACCCCTCCGCCCGCAGGATGGCCGCCTGACGGTCTCCCTCCGCTTTGAGGATGGCCGCCTGTTTTTCCCCCTCCGCCACCTTGATGGCGGCCTCTCGCTTTCCGTCCGCTTCCGTCACCACTGCCCGACGGTTGCGCTCCGCGGACATCTGGCGGGTCATAGCCTCCTGGACCTCCCGCGGCGGCAGGATCTCCCGGATCTCCACCGCGGTGACCTTCACGCCCCACCGCTCCGTGACCTCGTCCAGCTTCGCCCGCAGGACCTGGTTGATCTGCTCCCGGCGGGCCAGGACGTCGTCCAGGACGATGTCCCCGATGACCGCCCGGAGGGTGGTGGTGGCGATCCCCCGGGCCGCGCCCGCGAAGTCCGCCACCTGGATGACAGAGGCCTCGGGTTCCACCACCTTCCAGTAGATGAGGAAGTCGATGTTGATGGGCGCGTTGTCCTTGGTGATGCAGGTCTGGGAAGGGATCTCCAGGAAGGCCTCCCGAAGGTCCACCCACACCGCCCGGTCCACGAAGGGGATCAGGAACACGAGGCCCGGGCCCCGCTGGCCCACGGAGCGGCCGAATCGGAACACCACCAGCCGCTGGTACTCGCGGACGATCTTGACCGCGGAGTATAGCAGCCACAGGCCCGCTACCGCCGCGGCGATCAAGTACGTCATCTGTTCACCTCCCCACTGCGCCCGTGGGCTCGTACCGTATCTTTGACCCAGAAGGGGCTTGTTCCTGCCGGAGGCAGCGTCCGGGGAGAGGGCTCGGACGAGGGCCGGGCGGCGCGACCCCTTCGGAGGTGAGGTGTGCCGGACGGCGCGGTGGCGGTGGACCTGGGAGGGAGCTGGATCCGGGCGGGGGTGGTGAGCGCGGAGGGGAAGGTGGGGGAGGTGCTGCGGGCTCCCACCCCCCAGGCCGGGCCGGGGACGGTGGCGGACGCCATCGCAGCCCTGGTCCGTCAGTTGGGGCCCCTGCCCCCGGGACGGGTGGGCGTGGCGGTGCCGGGCCCCTTGAGCCCGCGGGAGGGGGTGGTGTACGAGCCGCCCAACCTCCGGGGCTGGAAGGACGTGCCCCTGCAGCGCATGCTGGAGGAGCGGTTGGGGCGGGCGGTGATACTGGAAAACGACGCCAACGCCGCGGCCTTGGGAGAGTGGTGGAAGGGGGCGGGGGCGGGAAGCCGCCACCTGGTGTACGTGACGGTGAGCACCGGGGTGGGAGGGGGTCTGGTGCTGGACGGCAGGCTTTACCGCGGGGCGAGCGAGACCGCGGGGGAGATCGGCCACGTGGTGGTCGACCCCGACGGCCCCCTGTGCTCGTGCGGACGTCCGGGGCACCTGGAGGGTATCGCCTCCGGTCCCGCCATCGCCCGCTGGGTTTTCGAACGCCTCCGGGAGGGTCGGCCGAGCGTGCTGGCGGGCAGGGAATCCCTCTCCGCCCGGGAGGTGGCGGAGGCCGCAGAGCGCGGAGATCCCCTAGCGCAGGAGGCGTTCCAACGGGCCGGCCGTTACCTGGGCCTCGCGGTGGCAGGGGTGCTAAACCTCCTCAACCCGGAGGTGGTGGTCATCGGGGGAGGGGTGGCGCGGGCAGGCCGCTGGCTGTTCGCGCCGCTCATGGAGGCGGCGCGGCAGGCCAGTTTCCACCGTCCCTGGCGTGCGGCGCGGATCCTGCCCGCAGCCCTGGTCGACTACGCAGGCTTGGTGGGGGTGGCACGGGTAGCCATGGAACCGGAAGGAGGGATGTCCCGTGGACCGGGTGACGCTGCAGACTGAGGGCGGCTTGCTGGAGCTGGTGCGGGGCGACATCACCGAGCAGGCCACAGACGCGGTGGTCAACGCCGCCAACCCCTCCCTCCTGGGAGGAGGGGGAGTGGACGGGGCCATCCACCGGGCGGGCGGTCCCGACATCCTTGAGGAGTGCAAGCGGATCGTCCAGACCCTGCCGGGCTGCAGGCTGCCACCAGGTCAGGCGGTGATCACCACGGGGGGCAAGCTCCCTGCCAAGTACGTGATCCACACCGTGGGCCCCGTCTGGCGGGGGGGCTTCGAAGGAGAAGAGGGGGTGCTGGCCGCGGCGTACCGGTCCAGCCTGACCCTGGCCAGGGAAAAGGGGCTGCGGTCCGTGGCCTTCCCCTCCCTCAGCACGGGCGCCTACGGGTTTCCCGTGGAACGGGCCGCGCGGGTGGCCCTGCGGACCCTGGTGGAGTTCTTGCGCCAACACCCGGGCGCCTTCCAGGTGGTGCGCATGGTCCTGTGGAGCCCGCAGGACTTCGAGGTGTACCGCAGGGCCCTGGAGGAGCTGCGGCCTACAGGAGCAGACGCACCGGGTTCTCCAAAAGACGCTTGACCTCCACCAGGAACTGCGCGGCCCCCACCCCGTCCGTCACCCGGTGGTCCGCGGACACCGTGAGCTGCAGGACCGGCCGGACCACCACCTGTCCTGCCCGGACCACGGGCCTCTCCTGAGCCCTCCCCACGGCCAGGATGCCCGCCTGCGGCGGGTGGATGATGGCGACGAAGTTCACCACCTCGTACATACCCAGGTTGCTCACGGAGAAGGTGGCGCCCGTGTACTCTTCCTGCCGCAGACGCTTGGCGTGGGCTCCCTCAACCAGCCGCCTGGCCTCCTTGGCCAGCTGCAGCAGGGGCAGGCGGTCTGCGTCCCGTAGGACGGGGGCGATGAGGCCGTCCTGGGTGGCCACCATCACGCCCAGGTGGACCCGCCGGAACCGGCGCAGGCTGCGGTCGTCCAGCACCTGGCTGTTCAGGTCGGGGTGGCGTTGCAGGGCCAGGGCGGTGGCCTTCAACACCAGGTCGTTGACCGTCACCCGCCCCTCCTCCCCTAGGGCTTCCTGGAGCTGCTCCCGGAGCTCCAGGGCCCGGGACATGTCCACCTCCGCGGTCACGTAGAAGTGCGGCACCTGCTGCTTGCTCTGGGTGACCACGCGGGCGATGGCTTGGCGCATGCGGTTGAGGGGCACGTCCTCGTACTCTTCCTCCGGGGCCGCGGGGGCGGGAGCGGCTTCTCCGCGTCGCTCCAGGTACGCCAGCACGTCCCGCTCCACGATGCGGCCCCCGGGTCCCGTGCCCTGCACCGCAGACAGGTCCACCCCGTGCTCCGAGGCGATACGGCGGGCCAAGGGAGAGGCCTTCACCCGGGGCCGGGGGGGTTCGGGGGCCGGCGGTCGGGTGGGCTCTGGGGCTGGGGGGGCTACGGCATCCGCAGCTGCGGCCTCCGGTGCGGTCGCCTCGACGGCGGAAGCCGGCTGCCCGTCGATGTACGCGATCACGTGCCCCACGGGCACCGTCTGGCCCGCGGGCACCGCGATGTGCAGGGTCCCCGAGGTCTCCGCCTCGATTTCCACGTTCACCTTGTCCGTCTCGATCTCCGCCAACACCTCCCCCGTCTCCACCCGCTCGCCGTGCCGCTTGCGCCACGTCAGGATCTTGCCCTCCGTCATGGCGTCGCCCATCTTGGGCATGATGACCTCGGCCATGGGCACCTCCCGCGCGGCTACTGCAGGACCCGCCGGATGGCCGCCTGGATCCGGTCCTCGTCGGGGAAGGCCAGCTTCTCTAGGTTCCGGGCATACGGGGCGGGCACGTCCTCCCCTGTGACCCGTACCACGGGCGCGTCCAGGTCGTCGAAGCACCGCTCGTAGATGCCCGTGGCCACCTCCGCGGCGGCGCCGAACAAGGGCCACTGCTCCTGTACCACCACGGCCCGGTGGGTGCGGCGCACGGAGGCCGCCACCGTCTCCATGTCCAGGGGGCGGAGGCTCCGCAGGTCCACCACCTCGCACTCCACGCCTTCCCGGGCCAGGTCCTCCGCTACCGCCAAGACGAGGTGCAGCATCCGGCTGTAGGCCACCACGGTCACCTCCCGCCCCGGACGGACCACCGCGGCCTGCCCGAAGGGCACGGTGTACTCGCCCTCCGGGACGGGGCCCTTGACGCCGTACAGCGCTGCGTGTTCGAGGAAGATCACCGGGTCGTCCCCGCGGATGGCGGACCGCAGAAGCCCCTTGGCGTCCGCGGGGGTGGCGGGGGCCACCACCCGCAGGCCGGGGAAGTGGCCGTAGAAGGACTCCAGGGACTGGGAGTGCTGGGCGGAGAGCTGCACCCCCGCACCGTTGGGGCCCCGGATCACCAGGGGTACGGAAACCTGCCCTCCGGAGAAGTAGCGTACCTTGGCGGCGTTCTGCAGGATCTGGTCCGCGGCGGGGAGGGAGAAGTTCCACGTCATCACCTCCACCACGGGCCGCAGCCCCAGCATGGCCATCCCGATGGCGGCCCCGATGAACCCGAGCTCGGAGATGGGGGTGTCGAGGACCCGTCTGGGCCCGTACCGCTCCAGCAGGCCCTCCGTGACGCGAAAGGTCCCCTGGTAGACCCCGATGTCCTCGCCCAGCAACAGCACCCGGGGGTCCCGGTCCATCTCCTCCACCAGGGTGGACCGCAGGGCTTCTCGGTACGTCATCTCTGCCACCGTCATCCTCCGTACACGTCCCGGTACAGCTCCTCCCCGGGTGGCTCGGGGCTGGACTCCGCGAAAGCCACCGCTTCCTGGACCCGCCGGTCTGCCCAGGCGGCGACCTCCTGGACGGCCGCGTCGTCCAGCACCCCGGCTTCCCGCAGCCTCCGCTCCAGGAGCAGGATGGGGTCCCGCTGCCGCCAGCGTTCCACCTCTTGCTTGTCCCGGTAGGGCTGGAACAGGTCCGCGGCGCCGTGGCCGGAGAAGCGGTACGTGAGGGCCTCCACCGCGTAGGGACGGCCCGTGCGGCGGACCTCCTCCACCACCCGTTGGGCCACCTCGTGGACCCCCACCACGTCCATGCCGTCGCACCGTTCGTTGGAGACGTCGTAGGCGTCGAACCGGCGTGCGAGTTCTGTCACCGCAGAGGCGCGTTCCACGGAGGTCCCCATGCCGTACTGGTTGTTCTCCACCACCAAGACCACGGGGCACATCCCCTCCCGCCCCCACAGCCCCGCCAGGTTGGCGGCCTCGTGGAGGGCCCCGCTGTTCATGGCTCCGTCCCCGAAGAAACACAGGCACACCCGGTCCGTGCCCTGGTACCGGAGGGCGTACGCAGCACCCACCGCCAGGGGGATGTGGCCCCCCACGATCCCGTAGCCGCCGTAGTTCCCCCGGGCGGTGTCGAACAGGTGCATGGAGCCGCCCTTGCCCTTGCACGTGCCCGTCACCCTCCCGTACAGCTCCGCCATCACCGCGCCGGGGTCGGTCCCCCGGACGAGGGTGTGCACGTGGTCGCGGTAGGACACGAAGAACACGTCGTCGGGCCGGGTGGCGGACAGAAAGCCTAGAGGCACGGCCTCCTGACCGATGGCCACGTGCAGGTAGCCCCCGATCTTGCCGCGGCGGAAGCTGCGCTCCGTCTGCTCCTCGAACCGGCGGCAAAACACCAGGGTCCGGTACCACTCCAGGAGGGTGTCCACGGGCACCGTGGCGGGTTGCGCGTGCTGCATCCGTCCCTCCCCTCCCGTCCTCATGACCACCTCCCCAGGGCCGCGAGATCCACGCGGCGCTGGACGAAGTTGGTGTACACCTCCCCACGCCGGAAGAAGGCGTTGTCCAGGATGGCCCGGTGGAGGGGGATGGTAGTCCGGATCCCCGTGATCTCGAACTCCCGCAGGGCCCGCTCCATCCGTGCGATGGCCTCCGCCCGGTCCCGCCCCCACGCCACCACCTTTGCTATCAGTGAATCATAGTACGGGGGGATGGTGTAGCCCGCGTACACGTGGGTGTCCACCCGGACCCCGGGTCCCCCCGGGGGCACGAAGGAAACCACGCGCCCCGGGGACGGCCGGAAGTCGTGGGCCGGGTCCTCCGCGTTGATCCGGCACTCCAGGGCGTGGCCCCGGAACTCCACCTCCCGCTGAGAGAACCGCAAACGCTCCCCCGCGGCGATGCGAATCTGCTCCGCCACCAGATCCAGGCCCGTGACGGCCTCTGTGACGGGGTGCTCCACCTGGATCCGGGTGTTCATCTCCAAGAAGTAAAAGTTCTCCTGCCGGTCCACCAGGAACTCCACGGTGCCCGCGTTCACGTACCCGATGGCGTGCACCAGGCGCAGGGCGGCCCGATGGAGCTGGGCCCGCAGCCGCGGGGACAGCCCGGGGGCCGGGGCCTCCTCCAGGAGTTTCTGGTGCCGACGCTGGATGGAGCAGTCCCGCTCCCCCAGGTGTACGGCGTTGCCTCGGGCGTCCGCCAGGACCTGCACTTCCACGTGGCGGGGTTCTTCCAGGTACTTCTCCAGGTACAGCTCGCCGCTCCCGAAGGCGGCTTCCGCTTCCCGCTGGGCCGTCTGCAGGGCGCGGCCGAGGTCCTCCCGGTTGTGCACCACCCGCATGCCCCGCCCCCCGCCGCCCGCGGACGCCTTCACCAGCAACGGGTAGCCGAGCCGGTCCGCCACCTGGTAGGCCTCCCGCTCGCTCCGCACGGGCCCCGGGCTGCCCGGGACCACGGGCACCCCCGCCCGCTGTGCGATCTCCCGGGCCTTGGCCTTGTTCCCCATGGCCTCCGTGGCTTCCGGGGGCGGACCGATAAAGGTGATCTTGGCGTCCCGGCAGATCTCCGCGAACCGTGGGTCCTCGGAGAGAAAGCCGTAGCCCGGGTGGATGGCGTCCACGCCCAGCAGCTCCGCGGTGCTGAGGATGTTGGGGATGTTCAGGTAGCTGTCCGCGGCGGGGGGCGGGCCGATGCAGAACGCCTCGTCCGCCATCCGCACGTGCAGGCTGTCCCGGTCCGCCTCGGAGTACACCGCCACGGTGCGAATGCCGAGCTCCCGGCAGGCGCGGATGACCCGCACCGCGATCTCGCCCCGGTTCGCTACGAGGACCTTCTTAAACATGGAGAGGCGACTACACGACCCCCAAAATCGCTTCCGCGATTTTGGGAGACCCCGGTCCTCTGTTCGCGAAAACCTTCATGGCGACGCTCCTAGCCGTGCGGGTCGATGAGGAACAGGGGCTGCCCGTACTCCACCGGAGCGCCGTTGTCCGCCAGCACCCGGACCACCCTCCCGGAGACCTCCGCCGGAATCTCGTTGAACATCTTCATGGCTTCGATGATGCACAGGGTCTGACCCGCTTCGACCCGGTCTCCCTCCTGAACGAAGGGCGGCTGGTCCGGGCCGGGAGCCCGGTAGAAGGTGCCCACCATGGGCGCGATGGCCGGGACCCAGTGTGGGCTTGGGGCATCCGGGGCGGGAGGAGCCGCTGCGGAAGGCGCCACGGGCGCCGTGGCCGGGGGGGCGGGCTGCGGGCTGGCTGCCCGGGGGGCCTTCCGGATGGCCACCCGGAGGTGCCCGGCCTCCACCTCCAGCTCGGTGATGTCCGCCTCGCTGGCGATCCGCACCAGCTCCCGGATTTCTTCGAAGTTCAAGCGTCCGTCTTCCGACATGCCGTACTCCTGGGGTGCAGCCCTACACTACCCGCAAATCCCTACGCGATTTTGGGACGCTAGCCTGTACTACACCCCCGCTTTTCACGGACACGCTCCTACGGTCCTGCAGCGGAGGGACCCAGCTCCACTTGGAAGCGCCCCATCCGCCGGTACTTATCGTACCGACGGTGCTGGCGCTCCTGGGGCGCCAGGGCCTGCACCTCCCGGAGGTGGCGTACCAGGGCTTCCTGCAGGGCTGCGGCGGCCTGGTCGGTGTCCAGGTGCGCCCCCCCAAGGGGCTCGGGCACCACCTCGTCCACCACCCCGAGTTCCAGCAGGTCCTGGGCGGTGAGCTTCAAGGCCGCCGCCGCTTCCTCCTTGCGCCCCGCGTCCCGCCACAGAATGGCCGCGCAGCCCTCCGGGGGGATGACGGAGTAGATGGCGTACTGCATCATGAGCACCCGATCCCCAACCCCGATGGCCAGGGCCCCGCCGCTCCCGCCCTCTCCCGTGATGGCCACGACCACGGGACAGCGAAGCTCCACCATGGCCAGGATGCTGCGGGCGATGGCCTCGGCCTGCCCGCGCTCTTCCGCCTCGATTCCGGGGTAGGCGGCGGGAGTGTCCACCAGGGACACCACGGGCAAGCCCAGTTTTTCCGCCAAACGCATGACCCGCACCGCCTTCCGGTAGCCCTCGGGGTTGGGCATCCCCCACCGGCGGGACACGTTCTCCCGGGTGTCCTTCCCCTTGTGGTGGCCCACCACCGCCACGGGCTGCCCGTCCAGGCGCGCGAGCCCGCAGAACATGGCGGGGTCGTCCCCGAACAGGCGGTCCCCGTGGAGCTCCACCACGTCCGTGAACACCCTGGTGAGATAGTCCCCCAGTTTCGGCCGCTGCGGGTGCCGGGCGGCCTGCACCACCTGCCAGGCCGTGGGTGCCCGCCACAGGGCTTCGCGGAGGGCCTCCGCGCGGGCGCGCAAGGCCTGCACCCGCGCGCCCAGCTCGGGCACTTCCATCGCTACGGGCTCGAGCCGCGCCAGCTCCTGCTCCAGCTCCTGCAGCTCCCGCTCCTGCTGGGCGCGCTCAGGCGGGCTGGTCAAAGCTCACCTCCCCGCGGTCCGCTCCCAAAAGCCGCAGCAACCGGGCCACGGTCTCCTTCAGTTCGTGTCGGGGCACGATGAGGTCCACCAAACCGCAGCGGAGCAAGAACTCCGCGGTCTGGAAGCCCTCCGGCAGTTTCTGGCGGATGGTCTGTTCGATCACCCGGGCACCCGCAAACCCGATGAGGGCGCCGGGTTCCGCCACGTGCACGTCGCCGAGCATGGCGAAGGAGGCGGTCACGCCGCCCGTGGTCGGGTCGCAAAGCACCGACACGAAGGGCAACCCCGCGGCGTGCAGGCGGCTCACCGCAGCCACGGTCTTGGCGAGCTGCATCAGGGACAGCACGCCCTCTTGCATGCGGGCTCCCCCGCTGGCGCTGCAGGTGACCACGGGCACCCGGAGGTCCACCGCGCGCTCGAACACCCGGGCCACTTTCTCCCCCACCACGGACCCCATGCTGCCGCCCAAAAAGTCGAAGTCCAACACCGCCACCGCCGTCTGCACGCCGCCGACGCGGCCCCGCCCCGTGAGGACCGCCTCCCGCCTTCCCGTGCGCTGCACCGCCTGGCGGTACCGCTCCGCGTACTCAGGGAACTCCAGGGGGTCCAGGGAGGCGAGGTCCGGGTCCCACTCCTCGAAGGTCCCCTCGTCCACCAGCAGGCGCAAGCGCTCGGGCCCGCTGAGCCGGTGGTGGTATCCGCACTTGGGGCAGACCTTGAGGTTGCGCTCCAGCTCCTTGCGGTACACCAGCTGGGCACACCGCGGGCACTTGGCCCACAGGCCCGCGGGGATGTCCCGCCGCTCCACGGACTCGTACTTGGGCCGGCGCAACCAGTTGAGCACGCTTTCCGCTTTTCGGGTCGTGCGGACCGGAATCCTCCCCGGTAGCACAATGGAGGCAGGGAGGGTCCGAGATGCGGGGAACGGCTCGGTGGTTCGTCGTGGTGGTGGCGGTGGGGTTGGTGGCGGGAGGGGCGCAGGCGAATGCGCACCTCGGCCCCGAAGACACCGTGGAGGTGTACCGCTGGCAGCTCCAGAACGCCCCGGGAGGGCTGGTGGAGGCCAGTGAGGACGGAGGTCGCACGTGGCGGCAGTTGGGCCAGGTGGTGCGCCCCGCGGTGGCGGCGGCGGTGGGGTTCACGGCCAGCCGCTGGGGGCAAGACGGCACCGTGGTGGCCAGCGGGGCCAACGCGGTGCACGTGAAGGTCGGGCAAGCGCCAGGCGGCCGTGGCCTGATCTTCAGCATCTGGCCCGCGGGGGCTTCCTGGGCTCCACACGGGATCGTCACGGACATCCCGGGCGGCCGTGGGATCTTCGGGGGACGCTTCAGCGCCTTCGTGGGCAACCCGGTGCTGGTGGAGGGACCCGGCGGGCTGTCCAGCGCGGCAGGCTGGGCGCCCGCGCCGGGTGCGCGGGTGGTGGTGGTGGTGCGCCGTCCCTCCCGGTCCCCCGTGGAGCTGGAGTTCGAGAACCGGTTCGGGGGGCTGGTTCGGGCGCGGTACCTGGACGGTTCGGAGGAGCTGGTGGCGGTGGTGCTTCGGCCTGTGGCTGGGGTGGGGCGGTTCGAGGGCACGCAGTACGTCGGGATCGGGCGGGTGCGCGCCAACCACCCGGGGGTGATCGACGTGTCCACCTCGCCCGTGGGGCAGCTAGGAGGCTTCCAGATCATCCCCCGAGACCACGCCCACAGCCCGGAGCTGGTGGGTGCGGTGTTGGGCACCCAGTGGATGGTGGTGGGTCCCCTCAACCCCTTGGACCCTTCCCCCCAGGGTACCGCGCCCCTGTTCTCCGCCTTCATCGCGCCCCGCTACGACCCCCAGGATCTCGCGGAGGAGGACTGGCAGAGGCGGGTGAGCGAGCGCTACCTGGTGCTGTGCCGGGTGGACGGGGGGCCATGGCAGCTGTTCCCTCCCCTGGTGGGCAGGCGGGACGACGCCCTACTGCGGGTTACCCACATCAAGATCCTGCTGCCCCTGTGGTCCCCATAGGGGCGTGGCGGTGTGAGATGATGAGGGGGAACGAAGTGCCCGAGGGAGAGCCATGTCGACGCCGTACCGGGTGTACGTCCCTCCTGCCGAAAGTCCTCCGCCCTCGCCGCCCCGGGGCCCGGGAGCAGGCCTGTGGGTAGCGGTGGTGGCCCTCGCTTTGGCCGCGGGTGCCGCGGGAGGGTACCTGGGCGCGCGGCGCCCGCCCGCAGCCGCTCCCGCCGCGACCCCGCCCCAGGCGGCCGTCCCGGGAGGCGTGGTGCGGGTGCAGACGGAGGAGTCTGTGGTGATCCAGGTGGTGGAAAAGGTTCGGCCCGCGGTGGTGAACATCCAGACCCGCGGGTTCGCCCCGGACTTCTTCGGCCAGCTATTCCCCCAAGAGGGCGCGGGGTCTGGGGTGATCGTGAGCGAGGACGGCTACATCCTCACCAACAACCACGTGATCCGCAACGCCACCCAGATCCGGGTGCGGCTCTTGGACGGCACGGAGCTGGAAGGCCGCGTGGTGGGGACTGACCCGCCCTCCGACCTGGCGGTCATCAAGGTGGACCCCAAGGGGCGGAAGCTGCCCGCGGCGGAGCTGGGAGACTCCCACGCCCTCAAGGTGGGGCAGCTGGCCATCGCCATCGGGAACCCCTTCGGGCTGGGCAGCACCGTCACCGTGGGCGTGGTGAGCGCCCTGAACCGTTCCATCCAGGTGCCCGGGTTCGTCATCGACAACCTCATCCAGACGGACGCGGCCATCAACCCCGGCAACAGCGGGGGGGCCCTGGTGAACAGCGGGGGCCAGGTGATCGGCATCAACACCGCCATCATCCCCCAGGCCCAGGGGATCGGGTTCGCCATCCCGTCGTCCGTGGCGCGGTCCGTGATGGAGCAGCTCATCCGCACGGGGAGCGTGCAGCGCCCGTTCTTCGGGGTGGCGTATGTGGAGGTGACCCGGGAGCTGGCGCAGGCGTACGGCCTGGCCGCGGACCACGGGGTGCTGGTCCAGCAGGTGGTGCCGGGCAGCGGCGCGGAGGCGGCCGGGGTGCGGCCCTTGGACATCATCGTGGAGATGCAGGGCAAGCGCATCGACGGGGCCAGCGACTTCCAGCGGGAGATCCTGCAGCGCCGGGTGGGCGACGTGGTGACGGTCACCGTGGTCCGCGGGGGGCAGCGGCTGGAGCTGCAGGTGAAGCTGGGCCCGCGGCCGCCGCAGTGAGGGGACCGTGGAACGGTCCCTGATGCTGGAGTGCGTCCAGGTGACCGAGGCCGCGGCGCTGGCGGCGGCCCGGCTCATGGGGCGGGGCCAGACCGACGCGGTGGACCGCGCCGCAGTGGAGGCCATGCGGGGCGTTCTGGCAGCCCTCCCCATCCGGGGACGGGTGGTGATCGGAGAGGGGGAGCGGGACGAAGCCCCCATGTTGTACATCGGCGAGGAGGTGGGCCGGGGGACCGGCCCAGAGGTGGACATCGCGGTGGACCCCGTGGAGGGCACCAACCTGGTGGCGAAGGGACTTCCCAACGCCATCTCCGTCATCGCCGCCAGCGAGCGGGGCGGAGTCCTGCACGCCCCCGACATCTACATGGAGAAACTGATCGTGGGACCCTCCGCGGCGGGCCGCGTGGACCTGAGGTGGCCCGTGGCCCGGAACTTGGCCACCGTCGCCAGCAGCCTGCGCCGCAGGGTGGAGGACATCACCGTGGTCATTCTGGACCGCCCGCGACACGCAGACCTCGTGGCGCAAGTGCGGGAGGCGGGGGCCCGGATCAAACTCATCTCCGACGGGGACGTGTCCGCAGCCATCGCCGCCGCGGTCTCGGGTACCGGGGTCCACGCGGTTCTGGGGGTGGGGGGAGCCCCCGAGGGGGTGCTGGCCGCGGCAGCCCTGCGGTGCCTGGGCGGGGAGATCCAAGGTCGGTTCTGGTTCCGCAGCGAGGAGGAGCGGGATCGGGTGCGAGGCATGGGGATCTCCGATCCCGACCGGATCTTCCGTACGGAGGACCTGGTGTCGGGACGGGAGGTGGTGTTCTCCTGCACCGGGATTACGGACGGGGATCTGCTCAAAGGTGTGCGGTTCTTCGCAGGTGGCCAGCGGACCCACACCCTGGTGATGGGAGCCCGGTGCGGAAAGATCCGGTTCGTGGACTCCGTATACCTCACGGACCGGGAGCGGGTGGGACCCGTCCGGCTGGCCTGAGGCTGTCTACGGCCGCGGGTGGGCTTCCCACTCCGCGAGCCAGGTCCGCAGCAGCTCCGCCAGGGTGGGGGAGCTGACCTCCTCCAGCTCGTAGCTGACCTTCGCTGCGGGCTTGTCCAGGTCCAACAGGCGCCGCAGGTCCACGGGGGTGCCCACCACCACCGCGTCCGCCTCGACCCGCAGGAGGGTCTGCTCCAGCTCCCGCAGCTGCACACCACCATACCCCATGGCGGGCAGCACCTGGGTGAGATGTGGGTAGTCTCGGAAGACCTGCTGGAGGCTGCCCACGGCGTAGGGCCTGGGGTCCACCACCACCGCGCCCAGCCTTCGGGCCGCCAACAGCCCCGCGCCGTAGGGCATCTCCCCGTGGGTGACGGTGGGGCCGTCTTCCACCACCACCACCCGCCGACCCACGACCAGTTCGGGCCGATCCACCCGGATGGGGGAGGCTGCCTCCACCAGGACCGCCCGCGGGTTCACGCTGCGGACGTGGCGTTTCACCTCCTCCACGGCTTCCCGTGGGGCGGTGTCCACTTTGTTCACCACCACCACGTGCGCCATGCGGACGTTGGTCTCCCCGGGGTGGTAGCGGAGCTCGTGGCCGGGCCGGTGCGGGTCCGCCACCACCACGAAGCGGTCGGGCCACAGGAAGGGGAAGTCGTTGTTCCCTCCGTCCCACACCACCACTTCCGCCTCCGCCTCCGCCCGGCGCACCACCTGCTCGTAGTCGACCCCCGCGTACACCACGATCCCCAGGGCCACGTGCGGCTCGTACTCCTCTCGCTCCTCCACGGTCAGGGGGGCCCGGTCCAGGTCCTCCCAGGAAGCGAACCGCTGCACCGCCTGGGCCACCAGGTCTCCGTACGCCATGGGGTGGCGGATCACCACCACCCGCTTGCCCCCCTCCCGGAGCAGCCGCGCCACCTTCCGGGCCGTCTGGCTCTTGCCGCTGCCCGTGCGCACCGCGCCCACGGCCACCACCGGGACCCGCACCCGGAGCATGGTGTCCGCGGGGCCCAACAGGCGGACGCTGGCGCCCGCGGCCAGGGCCCGGGAGGCCACGTGCATCACGTGCTCGTGGGAGACGTCGCTGTAGCTGAACACCACCTCCCGTACCCCTTCCCGGCGGATCCACTCCTCCATCTCCTCTTCGGGGACGATGGGAATGCCCTGAGGGTAGCTCGGCCCGGCCAGCTCGGGCGGGTACCGGCGTCCCGCCAAGTACGGGATCTGGGTAGCGGTGAAGGCCACCACCCGGTAGTCCGTTCGGCCGCGGAAATACACGTTGAAGTTGTGGAAGTCCCGCCCGCCGGCCCCGAGGATCAGGACGCGGATCGGCTCCGCCATGGGTTCCTCACATGACCTCGGGGGCGGGGACGCCGAGAAGCTGCAGGCCGGTGCGCAGAACCTGGCACACCTGCCGCACCAGGGCCAAGCGTGCTCCCCGCAGGCCCGGCGGGGCCTGCAGGACGGAGGTGGCCGGGCTTCCGTCGGGGTTGCGGGCGTTGTAGTACGCGTTCCACGCCGCGGCGAGATCCAGCAGGTACTGGGCCAGGACGTGAGGGGTCCGCTGCGCGGCCGCGGCGGCCACCACGTCGGGGAAGTCCAGGAGGGCCCGCGCCACGGACCGCTCGTGCTCCGCGGCCTGGGTGAAGTCCGGTTCCTCCGCCAGGATCCCCGCCTCCTCCGCGCGCCGCAGGATCGAGGCGGCCCGCGCGTGGGCGTACTGGACGTACGGCCCGCTGTCCCCCTCGAAGGACAGAGCCTGCTCCCACCGGAAGTCGATCTGCCTGCGTGGCTCGGTCTTGACCATGGCGAACCGGATCGCGCCGATTCCCACCTGCTCCGCGGCGGAGGAGGGGTCCGGGTGGTGGGGGTTCTTCTCCCCCACCACGGCCCGGGCCCTGCGGTGGGCCTCCTCCAGAACCTCGTCCACGGACACCGTGTGACCGCGGCGGCCCGAAATCCGGCGGCCTTCCAGGGTGACGGTCTCGTAAGCCAGGTGGTGGGCGCCCTCGGCCAGGTCCGGCCGGCCCGCCACCGCCAGGGCGGTGCGCACCACCGTCTGCGGGTAGCTCTGGGTGGCGTCGATGACGTTGATGGTCTCCGGGCAGCCCCCCACGGGCAGGCTCCGGTCCCCCTCGGGATGGGAGGTGTACAGAACCCGGCCAGAGGGCTGCGGGGTGAAGGGCCGGAACCCCAACCCGTGCAGCAGGCCCATCTTCCAGAACTGGAAGGCGATGTCCTTCGCGGGATACGTGGCGGTGCCGTCCGAGCGGACCAGGACCAGGTACGGGTCTTCCAGCCCCTGCACGAAGGCGGAGGTGTCCATCACCAGGGCGCCCGCGTACTTCCCCTCCGCAGGGCGGTGCACGTAGGGGGTGTGTTCCAGCAAGGCCAGGGCTTGGTGCAAAAGTCCCGCCCGTACCAGGTCGGACTCCCACACGAGCACGTCGTACTCCGCGCCGAGCCGCCACATGGTGGCCAGCTGGGCGCGCAGGATCCGCTCCACCTCCGGCCGTAGCTCTCCCGATTCCAGACGGTGCAAGACCCGCCGGACGCCTTCCTCGATCTGCGCACGGCGGTCGGGGTCTTCCATCTCTCGGTGCAGGCGGACGTATGCCTCACCCACCCAGTGGTCGTACTTGGTGGTACCGTCGTACGCGAGGCCGTAGCGCTCCAGGGCGAAGAGGGTCTCCGCCACCTGCCGGCCGGTGTCGTCGATGTAGTTGAGGACCCGGACCTCGTAGCCCGCGTAGGCCAGGATCCGGCTTACCGCGTCCCCCAAGGCGACGTTCCGCAGGTGGCCCACGTGCAGCTCCTTGTTCGGGTTCACGGAGGTGTGCTCCACCAGGACGCACCGGCCGAGGGGAGGAGGCGGCTGCAAGGGACGGGTGGCAGCCCGCAGCAGCTCCCCAGGGTCCACGGTGAAGTTCACGTAGCCCCCCACCGCCTCGGCCCTCTGGACTCCAGGGGGCAGACTCACCCGGGCCGCCAGTTCGCCGGCGATGGCCGCGGGAGGCCTGCGGAGGATGCGGGCCAGGGTAAAGGCCACGGGGGTTCCGTAGTCCCCACGCCGGTCTGCGGGCGTCGGCTGCACCACCACCTCCACGGGCTCCTCCACGCCCAGGAGCGCCAGGGCCTGCTCCGTGGCCCGCCGTAGCTCTGCCTTGAGGTTGCGCACTCCGCGACCATGGTAGCAGAGGCATTGGCGGGCCCGGCCGGGCCGGGGGTGGTATAATGCCTCCGTGACCACGGCGCGGGAGCTCCTGGACCGTGTGGTGCGGTCGGTCCGCGAGGGCGCCACTTCCGTGGCCCGGGAGTCGGAGCGCCTGGCGCGGGTGGCCCGAGTCCGCCTGGAGATCGGGACCCTACAGGCCCGCTTGGAGGATCGGTACACGGACATCGGCCGGGTGGTGCATGCCCGGTACCGGGCGGGCACCCTGACGGACCCCGAGCTGGTAGCCCTGTGCCAGCCCGCGGAGGCCCTGGAGGGGGAGATCCGGAGGCTGGAGCAGGAGCTGGCGGACCTGCGCAGCGCGGAGGGCCGTACGGAGGTCAGCCACGGTCCCGAGGAGCGGGGAGCCGGGGAGTAACCCTTCCCTCGAGATCCGGGGAGCTATTCCGAAAGTCTCCGACCGAGGAGGTCTAGCTGGAATGTCGTGGTGTCTCCGGATGGGGTTTGCGGTGGCGCTGCTCACCCTGACCGTCCCAGCCTTCGGGCAGATCTTCACGGACGTAGCAGGCCGGCCCGAGCAGCGCATGCTGGAGAAGCTGGCGGCCAGGGGAGTCTTCCCCGTCCCCCAGGACCGCCGGTTCCAGCCGGAGGAACGCATCACCCGGTTGGACTTCTTCGTGGCCTTGGCCCGGGCGGTGGGGCTGCGGGAGACGGGGGGAACCCTACCGGAGTACAGGGACGCCCAGGAGATCCCCTCCAGCGCCCGGGGGCTGTTGGCGGCCCTGGCCCACGCGGGGACCGTGAACCAGCGCAAGGCGGTGCGCAAGGTCCAGGAGTGGGAGGTCATCCTGGAGACCGATAAGGGGACGTACGGGCCTGGGGAGGAGATCGGCCTCACCCTTTCCCTCAAGAACACCTCCGGCCGCCCCGCGGAGGTGGAGTTTCCCACCTCGCAGCGCTACGACTTCGTCATCCGCAGCCCTTCGGGAGAAGAGGTGGCCCGGTGGTCCCTGGGCCAGCAGTTCACCACCCAGGGGATGAAGCTGACGGTGCAGCCCAACCAGCAGGTGGTGGTAGGGGACACCAGGTGGAAGCAGCTGGACCAGAACGACCGCCCGGTGCCGCCGGGCCGGTACGAGCTGGTGGGGGTGGTGACCTCCCGGCCGCAGCCCATGACCGTGACCATCTTCTACACCAAGGGTTTCGTCACCAGCTTCCCCGACAACACCTTCCGACCGCGGACCAGCCTGCCGCGGGCGGAGGTGGCGGAGCTGGTGGCGCGGGTGAGCGGGCTGGAGCAGGAGGCCCTGGCCAAGCGCGGCAACCCCATCCCCGCCCAGGATGCCCAGGAGGTCAAGCCGGAGCACAGGGGTTATGTGGCCCTGGCCCTGGAGCGGAAGTTCCTCCTTACCACGGAGGGCCGGGTGCGGCCGAACGACCCCGCCACCCGGCTGGACGCCGCGGTGGCCCTGGACGGGGTGATGAACGCGCTGGGCCGGTACAACTTCATCCGGGGGCGTTTCCGCAGCCTGCAGGGAGGCAACCCCGCCATTCTGTCCCTCACGGACGGGCCCACCATCCGGAACTTCCGCTTGGGCCCCGTGGTGGCGGTGTACCGCAACGACCGCCCGGCCCAGCTGGCGGACTTGAAGCCCAACGACGAATTGGCCATGCTGTTGCTGGGGGACGTAGGAGACGTGATGTACATCGAGGCCCGGGGGCCGTAGATGTTGTTTTTCCTGGACACCGCCAACCCAGACCAGATCCGCACCGCGGCCGCGTGGGGAATCCTGGACGGAGTCACCACCAACCCCACCCTCCTGGCCCGGGAAGGGCGCGATCCCAAGTCCTTGGTGCAGGAGATCGCCCGCTGGGTGTCGGGCCCCATCAGCGTGGAGACCACCAGTCTGGACGCGGAGGGGATGGTCCGGGAGGCCCGGGAGTTCGTGGGCTGGGCCCCCGACGTGGTGGTGAAGGTCCCCTTGACCTCCGAGGGGCTCCGGGCCGTGGTGGCGCTGCGGGAGGAAGGGATCCGCACCAACGTGACGTTGGTCTTCACCCCGGTGCAGGCCCTGCTGGCGGCGAAAGCGGGGGCCACCTTCGTGAGCCCCTTCGTAGGCCGGCTGGACGACATCGGGCACGTGGGGATGGAGGTGGTCCGCCAGGCGGTGGAGATCCTGCGGCGCTACGGGTTCGCGACCAAGGTGCTGGCTGCCAGCCTGCGGCACCCTCTGCACGTCTTGGAGGCGGCCCGGGCGGGAGCGGACATCGCCACCATGCCCTTCGCCACCCTGGAGCAGCTGTTCCGGCACCCCCTCACGGACCAGGGACTAGAGCGGTTTCTGGCGGACTGGCGGAAGCTTCAGGCGGAGCTGGCCAGCCGCAGCACGGCGCCTGCGGTGGGGCCCTGAGGAGGGTATCCAGGAAGCCCTCCCTGACAGGGAATGATCGGGGTGGTCTGGGAGGGTGTGCCGAAGAGCCTTGGGTAGACAGGACCGGGGTTCCGAAAGTCGCGCAGGGGTGGTTTAGTCGTCCGAGTTCTGTCGCGGGGCTCCCGTGCGAAGCAGTAAGGAGGCCTCCCCGGTCGGCCCGGCTGGGGAGCAGGCAAGACACGGGCCAGGAAAGCGGAGGTGGCGGCCATTCTCGCGCTGGCGGAACTGGAAGCCAAGAACCTGAACGAGCTCCAGGAGATCGCCAAGGAGCTGAACATCCCCAACTACCGCAGGTACCGCAAGCAGGAACTTATCATGCGGATCCTGCAGGCGCAGACCGAGCAGTCGGGGCTCATGTTCCGCTCCGGGATCCTGGAGATTATGCCGGAGGGGTACGGGTTCCTGCGGGCCAGTGGGTACCTGGCCGGCGGGGAGGACATCTACGTGTCACCCTCTCAGATCAAGCGCTTCGGCCTGCGGGTGGGGGACGAGGTCCTGGGGCAGGTGCGGCCTCCCAAGGACAACGAGAAGTACTACGCCCTGCTACGGGTGGAGGCGGTCAACGGGCTGGACCCGGAGCAGGCCCGGAACCGCCCCCACTTCGAGCAACTCACCCCCGTGTTCCCCTACGAGCGCTTCCGGTTGGAGACGGGGAGCGACCTCACCACCCGGGTGGTGGATCTGTTCGCGCCCATCGGCAAGGGGCAGCGGGCCATGATCGTCTCGCCTCCCAAGGCCGGGAAGACCACCCTGCTCAAGAAGATCGGGCAGGCCATCGTGCAGAACCACCCCGAGGTGTACCTCATGGTCCTGCTTCTGGACGAGCGGCCGGAGGAGGTCACGGACATGCGGCGGTCGGTGGAGGCGGAGGTGGTGGCCAGCACCTTCGACCGGCCGCCGGAGGAACACGTGCAGGTGGCGGACCTGGTGTTGGAGCGGGCCAAGCGGATCGTGGAGGGCAGGCGGGACGTGGTCATCCTCCTGGACAGCCTCACGCGGTTCGGCCGGGCGAACAACCTGGTCATCCCGCCGTCCGGCAGGACCCTGTCCGGGGGACTGGACCCCGCGGCCCTGCACCGGCCCAAGCGGTTCTTCGGGGCCGCCCGGAAGATTGAGGAGGGAGGCAGCCTGACCATCGTGGCCACGGCCCTCATCGACACGGGCAGCCGGATGGACGACATGATCTATGAGGAGTTCAAGGGCACGGGCAACATGGAGCTACACCTGAACCGCAAGCTCCAGGAGCGGCGGACCTTCCCCGCCATCGACATCAAGATGTCAGGCACCCGCCGGGAGGAGCTGCTGCTGACGGAGGAGGAGCTGCGGAAGGTGTGGGTATTGCGCAAGTCCCTGGAGCAGCTGGACACCGTGGCGATGACGGAGCTGATCCTGGACCGCATGCGCAAGACGCCCAACAACGCTGCCTTCCTGCGGTCCATCGTGAAGTCCTCGGAGGAAGAGATTCGGGTGGGTTCCTGACCTGGACCACCCCCAAAATCGCTGCGCGATTTTTGGGGGCCCCTTTTCCCTCTGACTTGCGGTTTTTCGGGGACAGGCTCCTGGGAAGACCTGCCCCGCTCGATAGAGCACGGCAAGGCCACCCCTCGGGGGACCATTCGTTCCCATATATCCCACCTTGACATCTAGGCTATAATCTATCCGTCCGCGCCGGGCGCGGGCACCGCGGTTCGTCCGTAGCAGCAGCCAAGAAGTTCCGATCGGTCACCGGGAGGGGCGTTGGGTCGCGCCGCTTTCCGAGCGCTGGCTGTGTGCGTGGTGCTGCTGGTTCCCGGGCCCCGCACGGCTTCGCCCGAGGACTTTAGGCCTTCGCGGGTCGCTTCCTCCTCCGTGGTCGTGCGGCCTGCGCCGAGGCCGGTCCTCCCTCAGGTGGTGGAACCTCCCCTCTTCCTGGTGGCTCGGGCCACCCCGCCCCGACAGGGTGGGGAATCCCGGTTCCATCTGCCCGAGGGTACTTTGCCTTCACGGGGTTCCCCCGAACGGGCTGCGGGTTCGGGCGTTCCCAAAGCCGGGCAATCTCAGCCGGCACCCCTGTCTCCGCGCGGCGCTCCCCAGTACACGGTGGTGGAGGGGGACAGCCTCTGGTCCATCGCCCGGCGCTTCGGCACCACGGTGGAGGCCCTGGCGGCTGCCAACGGGATTTCGGAGGCGGACTTCCTGCAGCCGGGGCAGGTGCTGCGGGTGCCCACTGGCCGCCGCGTGCCAACGGGCCCGGACCGAGCCTCCACGTACACGGTGCGCCAGGGGGACACCCTGTGGGCCATCGCCCTGAAGACCGGGGTCCGGGTGGAGGACTTGGCCGCGGCGAACGGCATCCGGGGCGACCGGCTCCAGATCGGCCAGAAGCTGGTCATCCCCACAGCTGCCCCCGCGGCCCCGCGGAGCCTCCGGCCCCCGCAGGCCCTGCGGGGATCTCGGCGGGAGATGGCTTACCTTTGGCCGGCCCGCGGTGTGGTGACTTCACGGTTTGGCACGCGGTGGCGCAGACACCACACGGGTGTGGACATCGCCGCGCCCCGGGGTACGCCCATCCACGCGGCCCGGGACGGTCGGGTAGTGCGGGTAGGCTGGTACGGGGGATACGGGCTGATGGTGGTGCTGGACCACGGGGACGGGATGGAGACCTGGTACGGCCACGCTTCCGCGGTCCTGGTGCGGGTGGGACAGGAGGTACGGCGGGGCCAGGTGATCGCCCGCGTGGGGTGTACGGGTGCCTGCACGGGCCCGCATGTCCACTTCGAGGTGCGGGTACGGGGTGAGCCGGTCAACCCCCTGCGGTACCTGCCGTAACTCCCCCTCCTTTTCGCCTGCTCCCCGGCCCCAGGACGGGCAGGCGAGGCCGCGCGGAGAATCGCGCGGAATTTTTTGAAACCCCGGCGCTTTGCGCGGGGCTCTTGCGGACGTGGTCCGAGGAGCTCGTCGCAGGAGGACCGCAGCACGGCGCTGGGGGTTGTGGTTTTCCACGGGGACGTTTCCGGGTCCGGGCTTCGTTTTCCCCAGAGGGTGGGCCTCGGTGGCTAGACCACCCCAAAAATCGCTGCGCGATTTTTGGGGACCCCGGTGCGTGTTCGCGACGGCGGATTTTTCGAGACAGCCTCCTAGCCCGTGCGGTCCGGTACGATGGAGTCGAGGTGAACTGGGTGAGGTCTCCCTATAAGGCCGCCCTGGGAGGGCAGGCGGTGCTGGAGGGCGTGATGATCCGCGGGCCCCACTGGGTGGGCACCGCGGTGCGCAGGCGGGACGGCGCCATCGCGGAGGAGGTGGTGCACCGCCCGAGCCTCCTGGTGCGCAGGCCCTGGGCCCGGATTCCCGTGGTCCGCGGGGCCGTGGTGCTCTGGGAAGCTCTGACGGTGGGCACCCGGGCCCTGGTGTACTCCGCCAGCCAGGTGACGGAGGGAGAGCTGGGGCGGCCCCTGTCAAGCCGGGAGGTGGCCTTCAGTCTCACGCTGGGCTTGGCTCTAGCGGTAGGCCTGTTCTTCGTACTGCCCACGGTGTTGGCGCGCTGGCTGGACCCTGGGCTGGGAGCCGTGTCCTTCAACCTCCTGGAGGGGTTGGTGCGCACCGCAGTGTTGGTAGGGTACGTGGGGGCGGTGGGCCTGCTGCCCGAGGTGCGCCGGGTGTTCATGTACCACGGAGCCGAGCACAAGGTGGTCAACGCCTGGGAACGGGGAGCCCCCTTGGTGGTGGAGGAGGTACAAAAGTACAGCCGCTTCCACCCACGGTGCGGGACCTCCTTCCTCCTGGTGGTGGTCCTGGTGGCCGTGGTAGTGTTCTCCCTGCTGGGGAAACCGCCCCTGGGCTGGCGGGTGGCCTCGCGGGTGCTGCTGGTGCCCCTGATCGCGGGGATCGCGTACGAGGTCCTGCGGGCGGGCTCCCGGTCCCGGTGGCTGCATCCCTTGCTGGTACCGGGCATGTGGCTGCAGCGCCTCACCACCCGGGAGCCGGAACCCCACCAGGTGGAGGTGGCCCTCCGGGCCCTCCAGAGGGTCTTGGAGCGGGAAGACGTGCAGGGGCTGGAGCGGACGGTGGTGTCGTGAGGGACGTGCGGGGACTGGTGCACGAACGGTTGGCGGCGCTGGAAGGGCGGTACGAGGAGCTGACCCGGCTGCTCGGGGATCCTTCTGTCCTGCAGGACCCCGCCCGGTACCGGGAGCTGGCGAAGGAGCACGCGGAGCTCGAAGGGCTGGTGGAGCGCGTGCGGTCCCTGCGCCGTCTAGAGGCGCAGCGGGCGCAGGCCCAGGCCCTGTTGCAGGACCCCGACCCCGGAGTCCGGGAGCTGGCTGCGCAGGAGCTCGAGGAGCTCGCGCGCGAGGAGGACCGGCTGCGGGCGGAGCTGGAGGAACTCCTGACACCTCGGGACCCCTACGACCACCGGAACATCTTCGTGGAGATCCGGCCCGCCGCGGGGGGAGAGGAGGCGGCCCTGTTCGCCGCAGACCTCTTGCGCATGTACACGCGGTACGCGGAGCGGCAGGGCTGGAAGGTGGAGGTGCTGGAGCTACACCCCTCAGACCTGGGCGGGGTGAAGTCCGCGACCCTGAGCATCGCGGGGAAGGGAGCATACAGCCGGCTCAAGTACGAGAGCGGCGTACACCGGGTTCAGCGCGTGCCCGAGACGGAGGCCGCGGGCCGCATCCACACCTCCACGGCCACGGTGGCGGTCCTGCCGGAGGCGGAGGAGGTGGAGGTGGAGATCCGACCCGAGGACCTGGAGGTGGAGACTTTCCGGGCTGGGGGGGCGGGTGGCCAGAACGTGAACAAGGTGGAGACCGCGGTGCGGATCCGGCACGTGC
>Ga0272447_1000122_pt1 | contig 55413 bp, 58 predicted proteins | sample YNPCB0133_FD_194589 | JGI IMG/M metagenome (GOLD analysis project Ga0272447, IMG submission 194589) | Hot spring microbial mat communities from Yellowstone National Park, WY, United States - YNP-CB-013-3 | ecosystem: Environmental > Aquatic > Thermal springs > Hot (42-90C) > Sediment | place...
GAAATCTTTGCCTTAGTATAAGCCAGGCCGGAAGGGATGTCAACGGAGGGATCTCGAGGCAGGGCTTTCCAGCCCGGGCTCGCGGACGGCCGCCCCGCCCGGAAAGCAGGAGGGCGCGGATCTGGGGCGGAAGGAGGGGGTCCTCCGGAAGCCGTGATAGCATATAGGGTGGCGCTACCTGTGAGAGTGCCTGCGCTACGGCCGAATGCACCGGAACACCTACCTCAACGCGCCGGCCATGCTGGAGCCGGCTGTGCCGTTCCGGGGGCGACCCGATCTTTTCTTCGCTGGTCCGATCAGGGGGCAGAAGGCTACGTGGGCAACGTCACCACCAGGCCCGTGGCGCGGGTGAACACCGCCCGCTCGCTGCACGGGAAGCCTCCCTTCGTCTTTCCAGTCACCACCATGATCGGGGCGCTGTGCGATGACATGGCCCGGGCGGACCCGAAGGGTTTCCAGCCGATGAAGGATTGCTTCTGGCTGCCGCTGCCCCTGGAGCGGCCGGTGCGGGAGAAGCGGGCGCGGGCCTTTGCCTACGCCCGGCGCGCCCCGGTGGACCTGGAGCGTTTCGGGGCCGAGCGCGGGGAGGCGGAACATACCCTCCCTCCACCGCCGGAGGCGACCTCATGAGCAACCGAGCTCGGGAGGCGTGGCGGTTCATCGTGCTCCTCGGCCTGGTGAGCTGGATGGCCGATGTCACGTATGAGAGCGCCCGCAGCCTCGTCGGGCCGTATCTGGCCACGCTGGGCGCTAGCGCTGCCCTGGTGGGGGCCCTCGGAGGCGTCGGGGAGCTGCTGAGCTACGGCCTGCGCCCCCTCTCAGGCTACCTGGCGGACCGGTTGCGCCGGCCCTGGGGGCTCACCTTCGCGGGCTATGCCATGAGCGTCCTGGCCGTCCCGTTGCTGGCTCTGACCCGGGCGTGGCCCGCGGCCGTCGTCATCGTCCTCCTGGAGCGGCTGGGGAAGGCGATCCGCACCCCCGCCCGCGACGCGATGCTCTCCCACGCGGCCCAGGAGGTGGGCCCCGGGAAAGGCTTCGGCCTTCACGAGGCTCTGGACCAGATCGGCGCGGTCGGAGGGCCGCTGCTGATGGCCCTGATCCTGCAGCGCAGCGGACGTTACGACTTGGCCTTCGGGGTCCTCGCCCTCCCGGCCCTGATCACCATGGCCCTCCTGATCACTGCCCGCGCCCTGTATCCGGCCCCCCAGCGGCTGGAGGCGGTCGCCGACGATCCAGCGAGGGCGATCCCCCGAGGGATCGCCCATCCCCAGTTCCGGCGCTATCTGGTTTTCGTGGCCTTCAGCGTGGCCGGGCTGGTCCACTTCCAGCTGCTTTCCTTCCATCTCAAGCGGTCCGGCCTGCTGCCGGATCCCGCCATCCCCGCCCTCTTCGCCGCGGCCATGCTGGTGGACGCGGTCGCCGGCCTGGCCTTTGGGGCCCTCTATGATCGCCTGGGCTCGAGGGTGCTGATCGGGATCCCCCTCTTCAGCGCCCTGGCGGCCCCGCTGGTGTTCTCCGGGCACGCACTCCTGCTCCTTTTGGGGATGGCTTTATGGGGGGCGGTGATCGGCGGGCAGGAGACGATCATGCGGGCTGCGATCCCGTCGCTGGTGGCCCGGGAGGAGCGAGGCACCGCCTACGGGATCTTCAACGGGGTCTACGGGCTGGCCTGGTTCCTGGGGAGCGCCGCGATGGGAGGGATCTACGAGCTGTCCTTAGGAGGGGTGATCGCCTTTGCGCTCCTGATGGAAGGGATCGCCGTCGTCGCCTTCTTAAGGCTCCAGACCGCGTAGCGCTCAGGGAGCACACCCTCGCGACCTGCAAGCGCTCCCCCTTACCCGGCGAATGCGGGTTGAAATGAATTTCGGCCTACAGAGATCGGGCTCCTGGGGCCTCTTCCTCATTGCGTCAAGCCCTTATGGGTCCCGCTCCTGCATCGTCGACAGAGGCCGACGCGTCATGGGAAGCATCCATATCCGCGCCCGAGGCCTTACGCCCAAGCGGGCTCAGCCACTGGTAGCGCTTCGGGTGCTTCCTCTAAAGGTGGCGTCATCAGGTATTCGTGCACGGCCTGAGCGGTCCGCATGGCGGCCGCAGAGGCAGTCGCCATCCGGTCCGGCCCGGTCACCCCATCTCCGGCCGCGAACACCCCCAGCCGCGAGGTGCGGCCCGCTTCGCCCGTCGCGATGAGGCCGGACCGGGAGACCTGCAGGCCGCTCGTTGTCTGGGCCACTGTAGGATCCGGCCAGAAGCCCGGGGCGAGGACAGCGGTGTCCACCGGCAAGATGAAGTTCGAGCCAGGGATGGGCACTGGGCGCCGGCGTCCGCTGGCATCCGGCTGCCCCAGGGTCATCCCGACGAACTCGATGGCCGCCAGCTGACCCTTCTCCCCTTTTCCGAGCCGGAGATCTTCAGGCGGCAGGTTGGCATGCATCAGGAACTCCGGGGCCGGATACACCCCCTGCTCTCGGGTCGGCCGGGCGGATCCGGCTGGCGCTCCAGCCTTCTGCTAATCCGCCATTAATCTTCCTCTTATTTCTCTCTGACGCCCGTCCGCTAATCTAAGAGTCGGACGTGCAGGGATGTCTCGAGGTGGAAAGGAGGAGGATCGATGAACCTGAACCGGTATACGGAGAAAGCTCAGGAGGCCCTTCTGGAAGCGCAGCGGCTGGCGGAGGAATACCGGCATCCGGTCATTGAGAACGAGCACCTGCTGCTCTCCCTGCTCCGCCAATCCGATGGGGTGGCGCCGCAGGTGGTGCGCAAGGCGGGGGCCGATCCTCAGGTCATGATCGAGGAGCTGGAGCGATACCTCGCTGGCCGGCCCAAGGTTTACGGCGCCGGCGAGATCGGCCTCTCCCGCGCCGCCGCGGAGACCCTCCGCCAGGCGGAGCGGGAAGCCCGGGCCATGCGCGACGAATACGTCAGCACGGAGCACCTGCTTTTGGCCTTGGCCGACCGAACGGATGGGGCGGCTGGGGCCGTGCTGCGGCGTCACGGGCCTACCCGCGACGCTCTCATGCGGGCCTTGGCCGCTGTCCGGGGTGCCCATCGGGTAACGTCCCCCACCCCGGAGGCCACCTATCAGGCTCTGGAGAAATACGGGCGGGATCTCACGGCCCTGGCCCGGGCGGGGAAGCTGGACCCGGTGATTGGGCGCGATGAGGAGATCCGCCGGGTGATCCAGATCCTCTCCCGCCGGACCAAGAACAACCCGGTGCTGGTGGGCGACGCCGGCGTGGGCAAGACGGCCATTGTGGAGGGCCTGGCCCAGCGCATCGTCCGCGGCGACGTCCCCGAGGGCCTGAAGAACAAGCGCCTCGTGCAGCTGGACCTGGGCGCCCTGGTGGCCGGGGCCAAATACCGCGGCGAGTTCGAGGAGCGCCTGAAGGCGGTCCTCAAGGAGGTCACCGACGCCCAGGGCGAGATCATCCTCTTCATCGACGAGCTCCACACGGTGGTGGGGGCCGGCCGGGCCGAAGGGGCCCCCATGGACGCCGCCAACATCCTCAAGCCCATGCTGGCCCGCGGCGAGCTCCACTGCATCGGCGCCACCACCCTGGATGAGTATCGCCAGTACATCGAGAAGGACCCGGCCCTGGAGCGCCGCTTCCAGCCGGTGTATGCAGATGAGCCCTCGGTGGAGGAGACCATCAGCATCCTGCGCGGGCTCAAGGAGCGCTACGAGGTCCATCACGGGGTGCGCATCACCGATGCCGCGGTGATCGCCGCCGCGGCCCTGAGCCACCGCTACATCCCGGACCGCAGGCTGCCGGACAAGGCCATCGATCTGATCGACGAGGCGGCGGCCCGCCTGCGCATGGAGATGGACTCCAAGCCGACGGAGCTGGATGAGCTGGACCGCCGCATCCTGCAGCTGGAGATCGAGCGGGAGGCCCTGAAGAAGGAGCGGGACGAGGCCAGCCGGGAGCGCCTGATGGCCATCGAGCGGGAGATCGCCGATCTGCGGGAGAAGGCTGACGCCCTGCGCATCCAATGGGAGCGGGAGAAGACGGTCATCCAGGAGATCCGCCAGATCAAGGAGCGGATCCAGGGGACTCAGCATCAGATCGAGATGGCCGAGCGCCGGCTGGATTATGAGGAAGCTGCCCGCCTGCGCTACGGCGTGCTGCCCGATCTGGAGCGGCAGCTACGGGCAGCAGAGGAGCAGCTCAACGCCCTCAGCCGCGGCAAGCGGCTGCTCAAGGAGGAAGTGGACGCCGAGGACGTGGCCCGGGTGGTGGCCGCCTGGACGGGCATCCCGGTGGTCCGCCTGATGGAGGGGGAGACCGAGAAGCTCCTGCATCTGGAGGGGCGGCTCCACGAGCGAGTGGTGGGCCAGGACGAGGCGGTGCGGGCGGTGGCCAACGCGGTGCGGCGGGCCCGGGCCGGCTTGAAGGATCCCAACCGGCCCATCGGGGTGTTCCTTTTCCTGGGCCCCACGGGTGTGGGCAAGACCGAGCTGGCCAAGGCCCTGGCCGAGGCCCTCTTCAACGACGAGCGGGCCATGGTCCGCATTGACATGAGCGAATACCAGGAGAAGCACACGGTCAGCCGCCTCATCGGCGCCCCGCCCGGCTACGTAGGCTACGAAGAGGGCGGCCAGCTCACCGAGGCCGTGCGGCGCCGGCCTTACACCGTGGTGCTCTTCGACGAGATCGAGAAGGCCCACCCCGAGGTCTTCAATGTGTTGTTGCAGGTCTTCGATGAAGGACGGCTCACCGACGGCCAGGGCCGCACCGTGGACTTCAAGAACACGATCATCATCATGACCAGCAACATCGGCAGCCAGTGGATCAAGGAGCTCGCCGGGCAGGACGAGCGCAAGATGCGACAGCTGGTCCTCAGCGCTCTAGACCAGCACTTCCGGCCTGAGTTCCTGAACCGGATCGACGAGATCGTCATCTTCCACCCGCTGTCGATAGAACACCTGCGGCAGATCGTGGACATCCAGCTGCGGCGGCTGCAGGCGATGCTTGTCGAGCGGCGCCTGGCCCTGGAGGTGACTGAGGAGGCCAGGCAGTATCTGGCCACGGTGGGCTACGACCTGGTCTACGGCGCCCGGCCGCTGAAGCGGGCCATCCAGCGGGAGCTGGCTGACCCGCTGGCCGTGGAGGTTCTGAAGGGGAGCTTCCGCGAGGGCGATACAGTCCGGGTGGATCTGCGGGACGGCCGGCTGGTCTTCGAGCGGGCCGCTGCGTGAGCGCCGCCCCACGTGGTGGCCCTCATCCGTCTCATTCGATGGCGCAAAGGTCGCTTTTTGGTAGGAGGGGCTTTCGCTCCGAACTTCGGTCTTCGGTGATGTAAGGGCCGCGGCGGAAGACGCTCCTACGGGAGTGATGTGAGAGGGGCTTTTGCACGACGGACCTCCGCGAAGGGAAGGGCGCTTCCCTGGCGGTGCCCCTATACGGCGGGGGCGGCGACGAGACCTCGATGACGGTCTTCGGGCCCGGCTGGCGGACCGTCGGCCTCCGGGCCCCTTCCCCATCGGGCTCCTGGGCCGGGATGGCTCATGGCCCTGATCCGGGAAAGCGGCCGCGGAGCGTGGGGCGGATCCCTCCCCCGGCCGCTTTATTCTCTGGGCTCCGACGCCGGCGCTTGGATTATTTCACGGCCACCCGCACCGCTTGCACGATGCGGTGGGAACGGTAGCTCCGGGTGAGGGGATCATAGCCCTCACAGGTCATAAGGGTGAGCCAGTCGTCCTCCTTGTGTCGGAAGACCTCTCCGGCAGCGCCCGGCCCTTCGATCACCCTGTTCTCGCGGACCTCGTAGACGTGCGTGTAACCGGAAGCGCGGATGAGCAGGCGATCCCCGTATCGGAGGTCCCGGATTGAAGCGAATACCCCCGGAGTGTTATCGGCGTTCCACACGTGGCCGGCCAGCACGGTGTTGCCCGCCCGGGTAGGGAAGGCGCTGCCCTCCAGCCAGCCGACAGCGGCGCCCAGCCAGCGGACATCCCAGCGGTTGCCGGATCGAGGCACGCTGAGGATGGGAGCCGTGATGCGGAGCGCAGGGATCTCCAAGATCAGGTCCGTGGGAGCAGCGTGACGCTGAGAGAGGACTCCGGGCGCGGATCGAGCGGCCGATATGGAAAGCGTGACGCCCTTCGGAAAGCCGGTTTCCGGCAGAAGGACTCCCGCTGGGGCGGCGGGTGTCGGCGCGGAGGCCGGCGGCGTCGGCGTGGGGGTAGGATCCGGCGGTACGGGCGTCGGGGTTGGGGTAGGCGGTGGGGCCGTTTCTGAGATCACCTGGGCGACTTGGTAGCGCCCGTTTCGCGAGGCCATCGGGCGGGAGGAAGGGATGCCCGGGTCCGGCGCGACGGGGTGCGTGGAGGCGTTGCCATCGTAACTGAAGAGCGCGCTGCCGGTGGCGGCGCCATCGCTTGCGCTCACCGCATGGGGCGCGCAGTTCGTATAACTTCCGTTGTTATCTACGAAATCGCTCAGGATCAGATGCCAAGTGCCGACGTGGTTCAGCCGGAAGGGCCCATAGCCCAGGCCGTTGTCGGAGGGCCCCCATGCGCCGCCATCGTAGACCTGCAGGGGATAGGATGTGCCGCAGGCGGCGGAGGCGACGCTTCCAGCGCTGAGGACGGAGAGGGGGGTGTAGCTGCTGTCCAGAACCTCGACCGCGCCAAGCCATTCTTGCACCACGCGCCCCCGGGAGTTGCCGACGAAGGCATTGTTTGCGTTCAGTGCGGGAGGATCCTCGTCCTCATCCGCCTCGTTATCCACCCCGTGAATCCCAGCGCCCCCATTGTTTTGAAAGACGTTCAGGCGGATATCGAAGTCGGATACGGTGTCATCGCTGTAACCTGCCGGATCCCGATCGGACCCATAGTGAGGTTCCACACGGATGCCATCCAGGCGATTTCCGGTGATCTGGTTTTCCGTCGCGGCCCCGGAACCCCCCAGGATCAGGATGCCATTCCTCAGATTATTGCAGATAATACTTTCGTTTATCTGAACAATTTTTGACTTAACAACATATATACCATCACCGTTATTTTGGCAAATAAAGTTCTCTTTGATGAGCGTGTCATCGGGGCCATCGATGGTGGGTCCGATGGCAGGAAACGGAGAGGTGCCATAGTCGTTGATGACTGAAGTGCCACGTCCATTCCGTCGGATCCCGGCCGGAGTCTGGTTAAGTATAATTCGATTATTATTTGTTCCTTTCCCTACGATCTGAATTCCATCATAACGATGGCACTCAATCAGATTGCCGGGACCAATCTCGTTGTCGCTTGCGCTGTTGATGACAACAATACCCACGTTGTCACGCACTGGAGGTAGACGGCATGCGCCTGAATAGATATGATTGTTAGATATATAGTTGTTTGATGTGTTTTGGCCGCTTATTAGTATATTTTGATACGAATTTTAGGCAATTATGTTGCCGCTGATTTGGTTCCCCGAGCTTCCTTCGACCAGCGCGATGCCGCTGTTCCCGTTGCCTAAGATCGCCGCGGGAAGGTCGCTGTCGGGACCCATCGACGTGTTGTCGGTTCCAATGTAGTTGTTCTGAACCGTGTTGTCGTGCGATGCGTATATCGAGATGCCTTCTTGGCCATTCGAAGAAATGGTAATCCCTCGTATTTGAATATTTCTTGATTGGAAGATCAGCACCCCCGCTGTCCCGTTGTTCCGAACCACGCCGTTCTGAATCGTTCCGCCGGAGACGCTTGCGAATTGGATGCCGGAGCCGTTCGCGTTGTTCTGGACCACTGTGTTCTCCAGCGTGACGCCGGGTTCCACGATGTTGATCAGTGGCGCACCGGCTCCAGCGTTGCCCTGCACGATGATGTTCCGGAGAACCGCTCCGTTTGCTCCGGATACAAAATTAAAGGCGGAATCCGTCGTGTTCCCAGCATCGATGGTGATGTTCCCGCCGCCGTCGATGGTCACGGCTTTATCCACCCAGTATCCCGCGCTCAGGGTGATGGCGATCACGCCCGAGACACTGAACGTAATGGTGTCGCCCGATGTGGCCGATGCGATGGCTGTCCGCAGGGTGCACTGCCCGGCAATGGTGCAATTGCCCCAAGAATCATCCAGGCTATCGACGGTCCATGTTGTAATCGCCCGGACCGGCTCGCCAGGTCGGATGCTGAGAAGGAGCGTCAGGATCAGCGTCGGCAGGATCCTCGAGAGGGTTTTCATCCCGCGCGGCATAAGGACCCCCTGCCTTCAGGGTTTGGATTCAATACAATACGATGTAGAAGCCCAGAAGGCAAAGGCCCTCGGCGAGGTCAGGCGGATCTCTTGGGAGGGCATCATGCTATGGCCCCCGAGTGCTCCTCTAAATGAGCGGGAGAAAGATCCTGGGTCTCACGACCTCGAGGGTGAGGTTCAGCGCGTGCATCCCTGCTTCATAGGCCGCTTGGGTGGCCGGCCGCGCGTGATAGCAGACGTCCGCTGGGACGTCGGGGTCTGAGCGCTTCAGATCGAGGCGGTAGCACTCCGCTTCGGGGGGCGCCGGCACGGCGTAGGCGTAAGCCACCGGACCCTCCTCCGGCGCCGGCCCATAGAAGGCTTTCTCTAGGATCTGCTCCACTTGCACGTCATCTTCCCGCCGGAACACCCGGATGAGGGCCTTCGGGTTGTAGATCCCTCTGAAGCCCGGGTTCTCCCGCTCGAGGGCCACCTGCAGGGCAGCGCCGGCCTGGACCCAATCCGGCAGGAGCGTCGCCCGGCGGAGATGCAGCCGGCCGCCCAGGTCCCGCTCCAGGGCCTGGAGGAGGCTGCCGTCGCCGAAAGGCCGGGCAGCCAGCCATTGGATGAAGTCCGGATGATAGCCGAGGTTCATGTTGTTGAAGCGGAAGCGGCGGAACTGCGCGTACACGTAAGCAGCGGGATCTTCTCCCGGAGGGATGTAAGGGACGGAGGTGCACGTCTCGCCGCCCATCACCGTGTAACGGCTGTCCAGGCTCCAGTATTCCTTCTCCCGTTCCTGCAGAGGGCCCGGCGTGTAGAAGTAAGTCCCGTGGTCATCCAGCGAAGCCAAGAAGCAATCGTTTTGCCCGCCAATGCGGGCTTTGAGGGTGTTCCGATGCGCCTCCGCAGCGGTGAGGGGGACGAAGGCGGTCGGGTAGGTCCCCTCCTCCCCACCGGCGGCCAGCTCCAGCAGCTTGGCCTTGGTCATGGGATAGCGCACCGCCACCAGACGCCCGGGCACCGCATCCAGAAGCGCCTCCACAATCTGCAGGCTTTTCCGGTTGGGCAGCTTGCGGTCGTAGTTCATCCGGCCGCACGGCGGCTGGGCCCCTTCCGAATGGCCGGGCAGGGGGTCCAGGAGGGTGGCTTCCGGGCTGGCGGAATGCCGTTCCCCCCAGGGGTGATCCGGTCTGCCTCCAGGCAGGCGATGGCTCCCTTGGCGGGCCGCAGGATCGGTCCCAGCTGAGCGAGGTGCGCCCGGATGCGCGCCAGGGGCGGATCGCGGTGGGCGGCCGTCTCGCTGTTCTCCTCGGGCCGGTAGGCGAAGCAGGGGATCAGTCGGACCCCCGCGGCGCGGGCGGCCGAGAGGTCCTGCGCCACCGTGGCCAGCAGCGGGTCGGGCAGGGCCTCCTGGTCCGAGTAGGCGTGCAGATCATACGTGCGTTGGATCAGGCGGATGCGGAACCCCCGGGGCCTGCGCCCAGGCAATCTTGCCCGCGGCATCCCGGACGGGCTCGTCAGGGTAATAGCTGTCCGCCGCGAACTCGCGATCGGGGTTAGGGTGGGCGGTGGGGTCCGGTTCGAAAACGGCGGCGGCGGGAGGCGCTGTCGTCCGCGACAGCATGGGGAAAGGGACCGCGCGGGCGGCCCACAGGCCGGAGAGGGCGATCCGGAAGAATCGGGCCAGGATCCGGGGGCGCATGCGTTCCTTCCGATGCGACGCCGATCAGGGGGACTTCAGGATCAGCGGAAGATAGACACAGGTTGAGGCCCCTCGGAACCGCCGCGCGAATTCCGCGGCCAGATCCAGGGACCCGTAGCCGTTCCCCTTCATCGGCCCGTAACGCATGAACGCGAACAGCCGCAGGCCCTGGCTCCGCATGGCGTTCAGCCAGGCCGGATCCATCATGCGAAGCAGGTCCTCCTGCATCACGTCCAACCGCTCGGCGTAGGGCAGGCCCGGGTTGTAATGAGCCATCCCGATGGGCTTGCCGTAGCGCTGAAAGAATTCCACGTTCATCCGGATCTGGTCGGGGTTCCCCAGCCCGCCGTTTTCGTGGGCTCGTCTCTCGATCATGCTCTGGAAGAAGATCCAGTCCGAGTGATGGATCACCGGGTCGAAGATCTGGATGAAGCTGCGCCCGGCTTTCTCGTCGGGCGTGTTCACGTCGAAGGTGGCCAGCCAGCCGCCGAAGCCGAGGCCCACCTGGGCCCGGGGGCAGCGGCTCCGGAGGACGGCGAAGGCCTCCAGGAGGCGGGGGATCAGGCGGTCGTAGTATTCCCGGGTGAGGGCGTTGTAGCGGTCCGAGTAGGCCTGGGGATGGCTGCAGGAGGGGTCGTAGCGGCAGGCGGGGTAGGTGGAGAACTCGGTGGCCAGGACGAAATACACCGTTCGAGGGTAGTCCGCGAGCAGGCCGGCCAGTTCGTCCAGGTCCTGGAGGAACTGCTCGCTGATGTGGTAGTTCCCGAGGGTCGGGGGGCCGTAATACGGGTTCTGGCCGTCGTAGTTCTCCCAGGTGATGATCATCAGCTCGTAGCCCTGGGCGCCCCAGCGGGCGAAGCGCCCGGCCTGATGCCAGTGGCGGAAGTAGGAGAGGTCCCCGCGGGGGGTGGAGCCGTCCAAGTAGCCGTTGAACCAGGCGCAGGCGATGTCGGGGCGGAGGGCGTCCCGGACAGGTGGGGCCTCAGGGTCTTCACCGTCGAGCAGACGCCCCGGGTCTTCCCCCAGGCCGATGCGGAAGGGGCTCGGGCAGCGGGCTGGGGGTTCAGCGGCCCGGGACGTGGAGGTCGCGGAGAGGACGAGGGCGCCGGCGGCGAGCTGGAGCAGGCGACGTCGAGTGATCCCCGGTCTCATCGGCATTCTCCTGCAAGCAGATCCGTTCCGCATCCGTCCAGCGTTCCCACGGATCAGATACGAGCAAGGAGGAGACTCAGAAAGATGATGAAGGCAAGCGCGCTCCCTGCGGCACACACGGTCCCATAGAAGAGAAGTCTGAGGCCGAAAGCAGGCGGACGGATACAGGCGCCGTGTCGCGCATCACGGATGGGTTGGGGATTTCTCGATCAGACCTTCGGTCAGCTGCTGGATTTGCTCCTTTCTCAAAGAACTCCTCCCCAGCAGGGCTTGCACGTAATCCGATCGGAGGATGCGCAGGATAGCGGGCCCGACCTCTGGATCCAGCCGGATGGCATCCTCTTTGCTCTTTCGCTGGATGCCTCGCCCCTGCATCACGTGGAGGAAGTCGAGGAGAAAGGCTTTGGGATCCATGGTTTCGAAGCCGGGGACGCGTTGGCTCCTCAGCCGGCCGAACAGCTCTTCGCTTGTGATCCAGCGGGACGGGTCCTCCTGGTGGATGCTTTCCAGCTCCTCGAGGATTCGCTGATATCGTTCATCGAAAAGGGTTTTGAGGACATAGATTTCTCTGAATTCGAACTGACTTGGATCCCGGCTGAACGGTTGAAGATACTTTCCTTGCTCGCTTGGGTTGGAGATGAAGGTGTAGTAGAGGCGGTTGATGAAGCCGCTTAGGTAGGCGACCTGGAAGAGGGCGGCGTTGAGGGGGTTGGCGCCGCCGGTGATGTTGGCCCAGATATGCTTGCCCTCTTCTCGCGGGGGGTGGAACCTCAAGGTGGCCTTTGCGACAGCCTCAAAGCAGGCGGGGAAATTGTTAACATCCACCTTGCAGCAATAGATATCTACGTCTCCGATCTCTTTTTTGACAAAATAAGTCACAATTTCTAACGTATTATGTTTATTTCTTGGCCACGTTTTCCGGACATTAATGGTCATATAGTCGTTGTGTTCCGAGGGCATGGATTTTTCGTTTCCGCTAGCGACTTCAGGGGATGTGAACAGCACGATCCCTTCGATGATATCTCCGTATATATCCTTGTACTGCTGAGCGTATTCGTGTTTCAAGTATGCGAGGCCACTGGTCACTGCGCCCGGCGATTTTCCCAGTCCGGCGAAGTGGAAGATGCCCATAGGAGGCCTCCTGTGCGCTGTGGGCTTGCCTTTCCGTGCCTTTTCAATGCCGCCATGGGGTTCCCGCTTCCGGGCTTTGGATCAAAAAGAATAAGGCGGCGGAGTCCGGTTTCAATGCCACCACGGCGTTCCTGCTTCGCGTGCTGCGGATGCCGCCGGTGTGCGGGACGGATCTTGTTTCAATGCCACCACAGCGTTCCTGCTTCCTCCACGGCGTCCCGAACGCAGACGCCGGGAAGATAGGTTTCAATGCCACCACGGCGTTCCTGCTTCGACCTGGTGGCCCAGGCCAACGCGCCCGTGGAGTGAGTTTCAATGCCACCACGGCGTTCCTGCTTTCGTCGATCGCTTTCTCGGCTGGGCGGAGAAATTCCCCGTTTCAATGCCACCACGGCGTTCCTGCTTCAGCCCAGTGCCTGGACGCCCCGGGATCGCTATGAGGAGTTTCAATGCCACCACGGCGTTCCTGCTTCTTTGAAGATCATCAAAACGTTTGGTGGAGGCCACAGTTTCAATGCCACCACGGCGTTCCTGCTTCTGCTCGACTCAAACGCGGCCGGAAGGTGATGGTGGTGTTTCAATGCCACCACGGCGTTCCTGCTTCCCGTCGGCTGGCGGAGAGCGGGTTCTACGAGATTCGGTTTCAATGCCACCACGGCGTTCCTGCTTCTGGCCTATTTATACCACAGGATGAAGAGCTCTTGTCAAGCCCAGGAAAGGACCTCGAAAGGGACAAGGATAGTTGGGTTCGAACATCGGTCGGTTTCGACGGCTACCTCACCCCTTTCCAGTCCATCCGACCATTGGGGGTCCGCGGAAGCCTTTTCCGATCCCCGGACCATTCGCACGCTATGCATCCCCGAAGGGCAATCTTCTTAGCGCAACACAGATCGAAGGCAAGGCGTTCCGTCTCATTGCAACGGGTCATCCGATCGCCCTTCCGCGGACCCCCGATCGGCGGATTTTCCATGGGGATCCGCGGAAGATTTTTGAGCGGGGTGAACGCAGGGATTCGACCGGCCCCCGCTGATCAGGATTCCCGCTCCAGATGAACCTCGGCCCAGCCGAAGGGCCGGACGGGGCGATCCCGCTCGTCCACCACCACCCGTCGGCTCCGCGGGAACGGATCTCCGGGCCGGCGCTGGCCCTTCGGCCGAATGTAGCGCCGCAGGAACGCCTCAAACTCCACCTCCTCGAAGGGCTCCCGACCCAGGGTTTTGCTCTCCCACCCGCTGCCCCACCCCACCCGCAACAGGAAGGCGTCCGCCTTCTCCTCCCGCATCCGCCGCAACCGCCGCTCCAAATCCCTGTAAAACGCCTCCAGGGCCGTCAACCCCGCCCCCCGGGCCCACGCCGCCTCCTTCCGCACGCGGTCCAAGGCGAAATCCCGGGCTACGGCGGCCAGCCCCCGCACGTACCGCTCTTTCCCTTCCCACTTCAGCTCCGCCGCCCCCGCGGCCAGCAACCCCTCGTCCACTGTGAGACGCCCCTCTAGCGTTATCCCCGGCCGCAGGGCCTCCAGGGCCAGGGGAGCCGCCTGGCGCGGGCCGACCTGCACGACCGCTCGCACCACCGTCAGCGCCTCTTCCGGCGGCACAGGCCTGGTGTCCCCCGGCCGCAACGTCCGCAACGGATCGTGGTAGGGATCCGAACCCAACCAGCGCCGCTCCAGCGGCTGGGCCGCCCGCTCCCGCCGTGGTCCCAGCTGCTGCAACCGGATGGGCTCCCGCCGCTCCCGCCACATCCGCCACAGGATCGCTGTCCGCAGCGCCCTCTTGAGGCTGCTGCCCGGAAGATACGGCCGGCCGTGCACATCCTTGATGAAGGACCGCACTGCCCCCACCTTCGGATCCCCCTCCAGCACATACAAGAACCACTCCCTCCGGCGGAAATCCTCCGGGCTCAGCCAGCGCCCTGGGGGCAGCCGCACCAGGCGCTCCAGCATGTCCTGGGTGACCTCTCCAGAGCCCCAGCCTGCAGCCCCTCGCGGGCGGGCAGATATCGGGCGAGCGAGACCACCACGGGCCCGCTCTCCACCGGCCGCTCCAGGAGGGCCCGGCGAATGCGCCGTCGGAGATCGGGGTTGTCCTCCACCAGCCAGACCAGCGCCCAGCCTGCCTCTGGGGGTTCCGGGGAGGGCTCGAGCCCGGAGCTGCGGAACAAGGAGACGGCGAAGCCGAAGGCTTGCAACGCCTTCCCCCGTGGGGCGGCCCGCTCCGGCCGGTCGGGCAGGGGGAGGGGCTCCTGCTCGATCCGGGCGACGGCCTGCAGATCCACGGCGGCGCGCCCAGGTCTTCCAGGGATTGACGCCGCTGGCACTTGCAGCGGCCCTCCCTCTCGACCACGATCTCTCGGTTCTCGAGCCCCCGAATCCCCCACACCACGCAATCCGTCCACGTCTCGGCGTGATCGGCCGGGTTTTCCAACTCCCGGGAGGGATCCGGCCGCTCCCCGACCAGGAAAGCCTCCCAGGCCTCCGGGGGAAGGCCTTCCAGGCAGCGGGCCTTGGCCTGGGCGAGGCGGCGGTGGAGGGCCTCGAAGGCCTGTGGCAGACCCTCGCCGTGCAGCGCATGCGGGCGGATGGGGACGGCGGCCAGGACCAGGGCGATGGCAGGGCTGTGGAAGGCGGCCAGGCGTCGGAGGACCTCCTGACGGATCTCCGGCAATCTCGCCTCATCCGAGGGGCGGGCCAGCAGGAGGAAATGTCCGCCTCCGCTGTACAACAGGTTGGTGAGGGGCAGACGGAGCCGGTGCCAGACGAACGGGGCTGCCGCCTCGCTGAGCCGCTGCAGGTAGAGCGAGCGGCCCCGCAGCCCCCGGGCGGCGCCCTTCTCGGTCGCCTGATACAGGAAGCGCTGGATGCCGGAGACGTCTCCCTTCGCAAGAAGTCCACCGGCGGTGCGTCGGCCGATGCCGCGGGCCCGGCCCACAGGGCCCAGGGCGGCCTCCGCGATCATTCCGTCGGACGCGGTCTGCGGCCTTCTCTGGAAAATCGGCGCCGGTCGAGTGGGCGTGGTCTGGATGGTGGGCGGATCGGCCCTGCTGAGGCAGACTGGTCCCTGTGAGATGCGTTGTGCGGCCGGCTGGAGGCTGGCCCGCCGGTGCGCCCGGCGCGTCGAGTGGGGAGGGTCCGGGAACCGGTCTTGGGGGGCTCTAAAAGCGTTCAAAAAATCGCTTTGTCTTGTTCCGGGCGGGGATCTTCCCCGAGGGTGGGAGTGATGAACGCATCGGCCAGGCTTAGCGGGGGTTCAGGACCGTGACGCTGGACGCCGACAGGGAATGGGCGGTGGTCCATTTCATCGATCAGGAGGTAGGCAGCGATGGTGGACGGTTCTCTATCAAACGTGGGGCTATACTTCCGGAGGATTCGCCTGGAAGCATACCCAAAAATCAAGTCGCACGTGGCGTATGGCGCAGTGGAGAGCGGCCGAGAGGTTCTTTCTCCTCGGCGGTAAGCCCTCCCTGAAGGTTAGCAGCCAGATACAGGTCCTCCAGCACGGCTGTTTTGCCGCTGCCGTTTCGGCCGAGGAGCACGGTGAGGGGGCGCAGCGGGACGCTTCCGGACTCGATCCCCCGGAACCTGCGGATCTCGATGCGCTCAATGACTGGTAGGCGGCCCATTGGATTCTCCTCGTTTTCCTCGGAGACTATTCCGGCCGGAAGTGGGGGATGCCCGGCCCGGGCGAGCCGTCGGGCTAAGCCCGAGCCGGGCGGGGCGAGGGCGCGGGCAGAGGAGGTTACATGTTGCGGGCATCGTAGCCCGGGCCCTCCTTGAAGAACTTGTAGTTGAAGGGGATGTCCTCCCGGAGGTTGACCACCTCGCCGCCCGCCGCCTCGTAGCGCTCGATGTCCCCTGGCGCGCGCATGATGAGGCGCACCTGGCCCGGCTTCATCGTGTAGGCCTCCGGGACCTCATCCTCGGGGAAGATCGCCTCGTAGGGGCACTCGGGAACGCAGGCGCCGCAGTCGATGCAGGTATCGGGGTCGATGTAGTACCAGGGCCACTGATCCTCCGGCTTGCCAGCGACGATGCATTCGACTGGGCAGACCTGCGCGCAGGCGCCGTCGCGCAGACACAGGCTGGTGATGATGTGGGTCATCGCTTCCCTCCTGATCGTAGGTTGGACGGGAGTCGAGCCACCGGTCCATAGCCGATCTTCGCCGGGGCCCAGCATCGCCGGAAGGTTCGCGGCCATTCTATCTGATGGACGGAGGCCCTGTCAATAACCCATCGCCCGAGGGCTTTCACCCTGCGGGAGGTTCGGGGCTGAAGTCCCCCCTACAGAAATCGATCACCGCAGGAGCAGCTTTCGCGCGACCCTCGCCTCATCGAAGCACGGGGTTCGGGGCTGAAGCCCCTCCTACAGGGATCGACGGTCATAGGAGCAGCTTGCGCCGCGACTCCTTGCCTAAGGCCCTTGGGGTCGGACTTCAGCGAACGCCGGCCCTCAAAGGGCGAATCCATGGAACATGGCCCTCTCTGTGCTATACTGTAAAAGAAAGGAGGGGAACCTGGCTGAGGCGACGCCGATGGCGATCATCCTGCTGATCCGGCATGCGGCCAACGACGCCATGGGCAAATGGCTGGCGGGGTGGACGCCGGGGGTGCACCTCAACGAGGTCGGGCGTCGGCAGGCGGAGGCGCTGGCGGAGCGCATGGATCCGCTCCCCATCCGAGCGATCTACAGCAGCCCCCTAGAGCGCGCGCTGGAGACCGCCGAGCCCCTGGCCCGCCGAAAGGGCCTGGAGATCCAGATCGTCCCGGAGCTGGGGGAGGTGCGCTACGGGGACTGGACGGGCAAGTCCCTGAAGCGGCTGCGCCGCCAAAAGGCTTGGCAGCGCCTCGTGAACACGATCAGCCGGGCCTGCTTTCCAGGCGGGGAAGCGATGGTCGACCTCATCGCCCGGGCCACTCGCGCCGTGGAGACCATTGCCGCCCGCCACCCCCGGGACGTGGTGGCCTTGTTCACCCACGCCGATCTCATCCGGGCCGTCACGGCTTACTACCTGGGCATGCCGCTGGATCTCTACCATCGCTTGATGATCGCGCCGGCCTCGGTGACCATCTTCTGGCTGGCTGAGGGGCCGCCGCTGCTCCTGCGATTGAACGACACCGGCCCCCTGCAGTGGCCGCTGAAGGATCTCGCCGATCTCTCGAAGGCGCGCAAGCGCTGATCCGGACTCGGCCCCTAACCTTTCCGGGAAGGCGAGACGGAGATGCCACAGCTGATCTACGACCTGCAGCCGGTGGATCGAATCACCGCGGATGCGGTGGGCGAGCCTGGACGGCGGACGTTCTACATTCAGGCCCGCCAGGAGGACATCCTGGTCACCATCCTCTGCGAGAAGGAGCAGGTGCGGTCCCTGGCTCATTCCCTGGAAGAGCTTCTGGAGGAGATCAACGAGAAATACCCCCGTCCCCTGGGACCGGAGCCCGATGAATCCGAGCTGCAACTGGAGGAGCCCCTGGAGCCCCTGTTCCGGGCCGGACGCATGGGGCTGGGCTACGAACCCCGCGGGGACTGGGTGGTCCTGGTGATCCAGGAGCCGGTCGAGGAAGATCAGGACCCGGATCGGTTGCGGGTGGTCCGTTTCTGGGCCACCCGGGAGCAGATGCATGCCCTCAGCCGCCACAGCGTCGACGTGGTCGCCCGGGGTCGCCCCATTTGCCCGCTGTGCGGCCGCCCCATTGACCCCGAAGGACACATCTGTCCTCGCTGCAACGGCAAGGCGGTTGTGTTCTGAGTGCCCCCGATCTGAGAGTCAAAGGATCGTTGCAGGAGCAGCCGAAGATGGCGACCCGTCGCCCTCGCCCTGGGACTGCGCGGCGCATCCCGGATCCCCTCCCTCCGAAGACCCCCAAGGAGATCGTCCTGCGCTGGCTGCGGGAAGGGAAGATCCATCTCCTCGGGCTGATCCCATGGGGCTCCAACGCCACCTTCTTGGTCGCCGTGAGCGACCGGGAACAGACGGGCCTGGCGGTCTACAAGCCGCAACGCGGGGAGGAGCCCCTCTGGGATTTCCCCCGCGGCACTCTCTGTTATCGAGAGGTCGCCGCCTACGTGGTCAGCGAGGCCCTGGGCTGGGGGCTGGTGCCCCCCACGGTGCTGCGGGAGCAGGGGCCGTATGGGCGGGGAGCCCTGCAGCTCTATATCGACGCGGACCCCGAGGAGAACTACTTCACTTTCCGGGAGGATCTTGCGCTGCAGCCCACGCTGATGCGCCTGGCGGCCTTCGATCTGATCGCCAACAACGCCGACCGGAAGGCGGGCCATTGCCTGCGGGACCGCGACGGGCGGATCTGGGCCATCGACCACGGGATCTGCTTCCACGCTGAACTGAAGCTGCGGACGGTGATCTGGGATTACCGGGGGCAACCGATCCCCGAGGACATCCTGGAGGAGCTCCGGGCTTTCGATCGGCGCCTGCGGGAGGACGAAGGGTTGCGGGCGGAGCTGGCCGCCCTGCTGCACCCGGCGGAGATCGCGGCCCTGGAGCGACGGACGGCGGCCCTACTGGAGCGTCCGGTCTTCCCCCACCCCGGGCCCTGGCGTTCGGTGCCGTGGCCGATGATCTGAGGCTCATCCTCGCCGCGCGATCACCACCCGGACGGCGTGCTGCTCGTCGGTGCCGTCGGGGAAGGTGCCCCCCAACAGCCGGCCCGTCCCGCGGGGTTGCGTCCGGCCGTCGCGCTGCACCACCCGCGCCCGCAGGACGTGCTCCCCTTCCTCCGGGCGCTCCCAACGATAACGCCAGACCGTCCAGACGTAGGGGGTGGGCCCTCGGATGAGCGCGGCCTCCACCCACGTTCGGCCGTCATCCGTGCTGACCTCCACCCGCTGGATCCCCACCGGCCCGGAGAAGGCAATCCCGTACATCTCCAGCGGTTGCGGTGGGAGCATCCCTGGCCGCGGCGCGTCGATGCGGGAGTTGGGCTGGATGACGGCCTCCTTCGACCAGCCCTGGGCCTCCCAGTAGCCGATGTGCTCCCCACGGATCAGCTCGATGCGAGTGATCCACTTCGGCTGCTTCATGCCATAACGGCCTGGCCACAGGCCCCGCAGCGGGAATCCGTGCTCCAGGGGCAGGACCTCCCCGTTCATCATATAGGCCAGCAAGGAGTGGGGATCCCCGGCCAGCTCCACCGGGATGCTGGTGTGATATCCGTCCGCAGCGTAGAGGACCACTTCCCGGGCGGTGGCGCGGGCCCCAGCCATGGCCAGGAGATCCGCCATCCGGATCCCTTTCCACACCGCGTTGCCGATGAGGTCCCCGCCCACCGGGTTGCTGATGCACTCCAGGGTGCGCATCTCGATGACCGCCGGCATGGCCAGGAGGTCCGGATACGTCAAGCGGAGGGGGCGCTCGACCTCCCCGGTGATCTCCAGGGTCCAGGTCTCCACGTCCACCCGGGGGATGGTGCTGTATTGCACTTCGTAGAACTCCCGGGTGGGCGTGATAGGCACGGGGGAATCGATCTCCCAACGCTCCGGGCCCGGGAGCCGGACCGGGATGCGGGTGGGCGGAGGCGTGGCTTCGGAAGCGGCCTCCGGCAGAGGGAGCCGCCGGGCGCAAGCGGCCACGGCCGCCCCGATCGCCCCGCCCGCCAGCCATCGCAATACGTCCCGCCGCCGCCATCGCATTGCGGATCCTCCCATCACGCGAGAGTGACGATCCGTTCGGCCAGCTCCTCCGGCGTGCGGGCCGGGGCCAGGCAGCGATCTCCCAGGCACACATAGGCGATCGGGAGCCCGTCGGTGGCGAAGCCCTGGGCCCGAATGGCCGACGCGTCCCGCTCAGGGTCCATCGGCGCCACCACCCGATGGAAGAGATCCCCCCGCCAAGCCGCTGCCAGCAGGCGCTGCGTCGCGGGATCCGTTAGCAGGCCGATCACGTGGATCCGCACCGGCTCGGTGATGGCTCGATAGACGGCCAGCCCGTAGGGCGCCGCCGCAAAGTCGTATTTCACGTAGTCCTGCTCGAAGGCCAGCAACGTCCGCTCGGCGATCTTCCGCGCCTCCCGGTCGCCGGTGAGATCGTGAAGGGCCAGGTAGAACTCCGCAGCGACCGCGTTCTCCTCCATGGGCTTCTGCCGGATCCGCAGGGCCCCGATGGCCCGGGGATCCTCCGGGCGGTCGAAGAAGCCGCCGCCCTCTGGATCGGCGAGCGCGGATTCCAGATACGGGCGTAGCTGAAGGGCGCGCTCGATGAAACGCCGCTCTCCCGTCCGCTGGAAAGCGGCCAGGGCGGCCCGGGCATAGTGGACTTGATCCCCCAGCAGCGGGGGGACGCCCTTCGCGTCTGCCCGCTCCCCATGGATGTCTACGTAGTGGATCAGCGCGCCCGCCGAGGCATCAAAGGTCAGCGCCCACACAGCGTCCAGGTTCCGGAGGGCGATCTCCCGCCATCGGGACTCCCCTAACAGGTCGGCGGCGACGAGCAGGGCCAGGGCCATCTGGCTGTTCCAGTTGGCGTAAGCCGTGCGATCCAGCGTCGGCGGGGGTCGTTGCGCCCGCTCCCGACGGGACAGGGCGTAGTATTCCTCATCGGCATCCTGGCTCCCCCAGAAGACCCCCCGCTCGGGATCATAGAGGGTCCGCTCCACATAGCCCAGGGCCTTCACCGCTGGCTCCTGAAGCCCCTGGTCCCGGAGGACCTCCGCGGCGTAGAGGTAGAGCGGGATCAGGCGAGCATGGTCCTCCAGCATCTTCTCGAAGTGGGGGAGGCTCCAATCGCGGGTGGTGGAGTAGCGGAACCATCCGCCCTCCACGTGGTCGTACATCCCGCCGGAGGCCATCCCGTGGAGGGTGCGACGGACCATCTCCGTGAGCCGCTCGTCCCGGCGGCCGCGGACGTATTCCACCAGGAGGAGCAGGCTGGCTTCGGGGTGGGGGAACTTGGGGGCCTCGCCGAAGCCCCCGTAGACCGGATCGTAGGCCCGGGCGATCAGCCCGATCAGGTGCATGGGGATGGCCCACGACAGCTGGGCGCCGGGCCGGGCTATGGGGCGGGTGGCCTCCTGCCGCCGGCGGGCGATCTCCTGGGCCCGCCGCTGGATCTCAGGGCGGTTGCTCCGGTAATACTGGAGCACCTGGAGGAGGACCTGCCGCATCTGCATGGGGGGGATGTAGGTGGCCCCGGCGAGGATCTCCCCATCGGAGGTGAGGAAGGCCGTGGTGGGCCATCCGCCCATGTTGTAGCGGGCGTTGATGTCCGGCCGACGGTCCGTGTCCACCCGGATGGGGATGAAATAGGTGTTGATGAGCTCGGCGATCTCAGGGTCCGAATAGGTTCCGGTGTGGGTGGGATCGCCGGGGATGCCTCGGTCCATCACATGGCACCAGTGGCACCAGGTGGCCGAGATGCTGAGGAGGATGGGCTTGTCCTGCTCCTGCGCCTCCCGGAAGGCCTCTTCACCCCACTCCCGCCACTGCACCGGCGTCTCCCCCATGACTCCTCCCGAACGTCCGGTCCGCGCCGCGCGGTCTTTGATGGCGAACCCCTCGTCGGTTTCATCATAAAAGCCTGGGGGAAGGGGCGCAACTTTCCAGAACGATCTCCAGAGCTCATCGGGAGCCCCCCGGATCGTCTCCCTCGCGAGGATCCTTTTCCGCACACCGTTCCGCAAGCGATCCCGATGGCGAGAAATCGGGTGGGTTCGAGGGGTTCCTTCCTCTCGGTTATAATGAGGGCCGAAGCGGGTGGCGGGAGGTTTCGCATGCCTTCTCCGTTCCCGGGCATGGACCCTTATCTGGAGCGGCCGGATCTGTGGCCGGATTTCCATAGCGATCTGGCTTCGGAGATCCGAGCCCGGTTGAACCAGCGGATCACGCCGCGTTACTTCGCGCGCCTGTCGGTCTCGATCACCTACGAGGTGGTGGAGATCGGGGAGACCCATATCGTGCGGCTGGACGTGTCGATCCACCGGATTTCCCCTTCTTCGGAGACCGGGACCTCCGTGGCCATCCCGCCGGCTCCGGCGAAGAGCCGGATCCCCCTGGAGGTGCCGTTGCGCCTTTACGGCGTCGAGATCCGCAAAGCGGACACCGGGCAGCTGGTCACGGTGATCGAGATCCTCTCGCCGGTGAACAAGCGGGTCGGGCACGAGGCCCATGCAGATTACCTGCGCAAGCGGCGGGACCTGTTGCGGTCCGCCGTTCACCTCATGGAGATCGATCTGCTGCGAGGCGGGGAGCGCCCGCCCCTGGAGGACCCGGTGCCTCCCGCTCCGTATTACGTGGTTCTCAGCCGGGCGGATCGCCGGCCGACGGTGGAGGTGTGGCCGATCCGATGGGCGGATCCCCTGCCGGTGCTGCCGGTTCCCCTCCTCGAGCCGGATCCGGATGCGCCGCTGGATCTGGGGGCGGCGGTGGCGACGGTCTACGAGCGCGGCGCGTATGGGGTGCAGATCGACTACCGCCAGCCCCCTCCGCCGCCTCCTCTCTCCGAGGAAGAGATGGCCTGGCTGGACGCTCGACTGCGGGAGCTGGGATATCGTTAATCCTCCGAGCTCGACGGGTTCCGGAAGACCCCACAGCGGCTGCGGATTGACACAATTCTGGAAGGCGCTTATAGTGCTAAAGCGCTTTACAAAAGCACTTGACGCGTGAAAAGGACTGCATGGCGGGCGGTCCGTTGTGCATCTTGTGAGCAGGAGGGATGCGATGCGGATCCGGTGCTGGAGGATCCTTTTGCTAACTCTGTGGGCGCTGGGGGTGGGGTGTCGGCCGACCCCGCGGTCGACTCCGACGTTGCCGCCGCCGTCGCCGACCCCGACGGAGGCCGTTGAGGAAGCCCCCCTCTACCTGGCGCTGATCTGGCATCAGCATCAACCCTTCTATCCGAAAGACCCCCAGACGGGCCTGTATACCCGGCCGTGGGCCCGGGTGCATGCCACCAAAGACTACTACGATATGGCCGCCATCCTGCGGGAATACCCCAACGTCCACGTGACCTTCAATCTCACCCCCGTTCTGATCCGCCAGCTGGAGGATCTAGCGGGGGGCGCGAAGGATGTCTACTGGGCCCTCTCGGAGAAGCCTGCGGAGGCGCTCACGGAGGACGAGAAGCGCTTCCTCCTGCGGCGTTTCTTCGACGCCAACTGGGAGCGGGTGATCCCCCGCTTCCCGCGCTATCGGGAGCTCCTGGAGAAGCGAGGGCGCTCGGCTGACCCGGCGGCCATCGAGCGGGCCCTGGCCTCCTTCGCCGTGCAGGACTTCCGGGATCTCCAGGTGCTCTTCAACCTGGCCTGGATGGACCCGGACTTCCTGGCCCGGCCGCCCCTCGCGGATCTGGTCCGCAAGGGCCGGGATTTCACCGAGGCCGACAAACCGGTGATCTTCGAGGAGACGCGGCGCATCCTGAAGGAGATCCTTCCGCTTCACAAGGCCCTTCAGGAAGCCGGACAGATCGAGGTGACCACCACGCCGTATGCCCATCCCATCCTCCCCCTGCTGATCTACTCGGATCTCGCGCGGGTAGGGAACCCAGAGGCCATGCTGCCGGATCCGCCCTTCATCGCCCCGGAGGATGCTCGGGAGCATCTGCGCCGGGCGGCGGCCCTCTATGAGGCCCATTTCGGCCGGCCGCCCCGGGGCCTGTGGCCGGCGGAAGGGGCGGTCGCCCAGCAGATCGTCCCCATGGTCGCCGACGCCGGATTCCTCTGGATGGCCTCTGGGGAGCCTGTCCTCGCTCGTTCTTTAGGGTTGACCGGCTTCACCCGCGACGCCCGGGAGACGGTGGAGGAGGTGGATCTGCTCTATCGCCCCTACCGGCTCTCGGATCCTCAGGGCCGGCCGCTGTTTGTCGTGTTCCGAGACGGTGTGCTCTCCGATAAGATCGGCTTCACCTACTCGGGGATGCCCGGGGAGGCCGCGGCGGAGGACTTCATCCGACGCCTGGAGAACATCCGGGAGAAGGCGCGGGCGAAAGGGGCGCAGGGCCCCCTCCTGGTCTCCGTGATCCTGGACGGCGAGAACGCCTGGGAATACTACGAGAACGACGGCAAGGCCTTCCTGCACGGGCTTTACCGGCGGCTGAACGAGAGCCGGACCATCCGCACGGTGACGCCTTCGGAGTTCCTGCGGATGTTCCCGGAGGCCGCGCGGCCGCTCCCGAAGCTCTTCCCCGGGGCGTGGTTCAGCCCGAATTACGACACCTGGATCGGCGAGGCGGAGGAACGGGAGGCGTGGACCGCGCTCCGGCGGGCTCGGGAAACTCTGCGGGGTTATGAGGAAGGACGCAAACAGGCCGCCTCGGAGGCCCTGGAGCGGGCGCGGGAGGCGATGCTCCTGGCGGAAGGGTCGGACTGGTTCTGGTGGTATGGGGCTGATCAGGACAGCGGGCAGGATGATTACTTCGATGGTGCTTTTCGCGCGTTGCTCCGCCAGGTCTATGGGGCCCTGGGGGAGGCCGTCCCGGATTCCCTCGCCGTCCCCATCGTCCCGCCGCCGGTGGCGGAGCCTGCCGCGCCCTTCACCGGACCCTCCACGCCGGTCCCGGACGGCCAGGTGGCCCCTCAGGAGTGGGACGTGGCCGCCCGATACGAGGGGGCGGATCCAGCGCTCCGAGGGTTCTGGATTGGGGCGGATCGAACCCATTTGTATGCGCGCGTGGATGGGGCCTGGGAGGGAGACGTGGCGCTCGGGTTCTACATCGCTGCCCCTGGAGGAGCCGGGCGCTCCGGTTTCTCCGCCCTTCCGACTGGACCACGTGTCCCACTGGGGTTCGGAGCGACCCATGCGGTTCGGGTGGTCCGCGAGGGCAAGAAGGTGACGGCCGAGCTCCTTCAGGCGACGCCGGATGGGGAATGGGCGCCGGCTCCCGGTGAGCTCTCGGTGCGACTGGGGGAGGGGACGCTGGAGCTGGGGCTGCCCCAAAAGGCCCTGGGGAGCCTGCAGGCGGGCGATTCGCTGCTCTGGGCGGTGGTGGCCTCGCGGCCCCAGGGGGCGGCGCGGATCCCCGCCTCCGGCGTGGCCCGCTTTCCGATCCCGGATTTCGGCCTCGCTCAGGTCATCCTGGACGTCGAGGATCCGGAGGGGGACGATCACGGGCCGGGGAGCTACACCTATCCCACGGATCCGGTGTTCCTCCCCCAGGTCTTCGATCTCAAGCGGTTCCAGGTCGGGGAGGAGGGGGAGGATCTGGTCTTCCGCTTTGAGTTCTACGGCCCCATCCCGAACCCCTGGGGCTCCCCGAACGGCCTGGCGCTGCAGACCATTGATATCTATATCGACCGGGATCCGGGGAAGGGGACGGGCGCCCGCCTGCTGTTGCCCGGCCGGAACGCGGCCCTGGCGGAGAGATTCGGATGGGACATCGCCCTGTGGGCGGAAGGGTGGACGCCCGGTGTCTACGCTCCGGATGAGCAGGGGAAGCCCAAGCCGGTCCCGGGGGCTTCTTTGCGCATCGCGGTCAACCCGAACCAGCGGACGGTGCTCCTGCGGGTGCCCCGGCGGATCTTCGGGGCGGGTTTTGATCCGCGGCAGGCCGCCTACCTAGCGGCGGTGCTGAGCCAGGAGGGGTTCCCCTCGCCGGGGGTGTGGCGGGTGCGGGACGTGCTGCCGCAGGCGGCCCAGTGGCGGCTGGGTGGGGGGCCTGCGGATACCAATCACACGCGCATCCTGGATCTGGCCTGGCCGGCGGGGCGGTCGCCCACCCAGGAGGCGTTGCTTTCCGCTTACCGGCCTTCCCAGGAGCCGAATCTCGACCGCCTGGGCCCCGACGACTTCGCCCAGCTCCCGATGCTCCGGCCGGAAGGCCGCTGAGGGCGGATCCGCTCCCTCCGAAAAGATTCTCCGCCGGGATGCCCGTGGAGGGGGACCGCTTTCTGCGGTCCCCCTCGCTTTCCGTTCACCCGGCTATTCCAGGTAGCGCGCAACCTGGGGGGCCTCTAAAAGCAACCCACCGTCGTGATCCCACAGCTCCATGAACGCGCTGAAGGCGTGCCGATCGTAAGCATCCGGATGCCATGCTTCCATGCGGAGATCGGAATCCTCATCGGCGTAGAAGCGGGCGAGGACCGCCCGGGCATTCAGGGTGTTGATCATATTGAGATATCCTTGTCGATCTCGCTTGGCCTCATCGGCGCACGTGAAAAAGGAGGCGATCAGGATCCCGCCTCCCACCGGTTTCATGACGATGTTGAACTTGCGGGGATGCCTGGCGAAGATCAGCTCGCCCTCGCGAGCGATCTCATAACCCAGGAACTGGAGATGCTCGGCCATCTGATCCAGCGCGCCCGCGCTCATAGCTCACCTCCTCCGGGTTGATGGCGATCCGGGGTGTCCGTCGTTTCGAAGCGGCTCCCGGCGGTTCCGCTCTGGATGGGGGTGGCTTCAATCGAAGCGGAAACGCCACACGCCGAGGCCGAAGAAGGCCGCCGCGAACGCCGTCAGGGCCCCCACTTTGGGCCAGACCTCCCGCAGCCCGTATCCGCGCACCAGCAGATCCTGATAGGCGTCCAGCGCCCAGGCGTGGGGCGTGAGGAGACCGAGCGTCCGGAGCCAGTCCGGCATGATGAAGCGGGGGACGAAGCAGCCGCCGAGGGCGGACATGGTCAGCAGCAGCAGGACGGTGAGGCCGCCCGCCTGGGCCTCGGTGCGCACCAGGGCTGCGACCAGCACGCCCAGCCCGGTGGCGGCGGCCGCGACGGCCAGGCTCACTGTGACCAGGGCGAAGGGGGAGCGCCCGAGGCTCAGGCCGAACAGCCAGCGGGAGGCTCCGAGCATGATGGCGATCTGGATCAGGTTGATGAGGTAATAGGGCAGCAGCTTCCCTGCCAGCATCACCGCCCGGCTCAGCGGGGCGGCCAGCAGCCGGCGGAAGGTCCCCTCGCGCTTTTCCTGCAGCACCGATGCAGTTAGCAAGCTCACGATCCAGAAAACGCCGTAGATGGTGTAGCCGGGGACGTTTTGCTGGAAGGCGTTGGGAAGCTTCTCCACCCGCATCCCGGGCGGGGCCGTTCGCTCCAGGGTGATCACGGGCTCCTCTCCACCGAGCAGGCCGCCGGACATGGCCTCCTGAGCCCTGGCTTTGAACGCCTCGCGTTGCTCCAGAGGGATCTGGGGCACCAGCTGCGTGAAGAGGTAGTCCAGCCCCCGGGGCATCATCGCGGTGTAGGTGCTTCGCTCGATCAGGCCCTGCAGCGTGCCCAGGACGGGCTCGACGAACTGGCTGGAGGTGGCCGGGTCTACGATGGCCAGGACCCGGGTGCGGCGCGGCGCGGCGCCCGGAAGCTGCTCCAGGACTTCGGAGAAATCCGGTGGGAAGACCAGGGCCAGGCTGCGCTTTCCCTCAATGATCAGCTTCTCCGCCCTCTCCCGGGTCAGGGGGTGGCCCTCCCAGGCCGTTTCCACCCGGAAGGCTTCCATTTCGTCCAGCTGCCGGATGATCGCTGTCGCTCGGGTTCCCTCGTCCTGATTCACCACGAGGATCGGGATGGGGTCCTTGCCGCGCTCAAACAGGCCGCCCAGGGCGTAGCTCATCACCACGATGAACATGAAGGGCTGCAGGAAGATCAGCGCCACCGCCCCGGGATCCTTGAAGAAAACCTTGAGGTCCTTCCAGGTGAAGGCCAGGATCTGGTTCAGCATGGCGCGTCCTCCTAATCGCGCAGCCGCTTGCCCGTGAGGTGCAGGAAGACGCTCTCCAGGTTGGGCTCCAGCACCTCCAGGGAGAGGATGGGGATATCGCGGGCGTTGCACAGTTCGATCAGCTCCAGGAGGGCCGGACAGGCGGCGCGGGTTTCGATGCGGAGTCGCCTGTCCCGGGAGGAGGCCGCCTGCACGTGGGGCAGGGCGCGGACGGCGGGCAACAGATCCTCCACGTGTTCCGCCGCCACCTCCATGTGGATGACCCCGCCACCCAGCAGGCCGATCAGCCCCCTGGGCGTGTCCAGAGCCAGGATGCGCCCCTCGTCCATGATCGCCACCCGGCCGCAGAGCCGCTCGGCCTCTTCCATGTAGTGGGTGGTGTAGAGGATGGTCATCCCCTCGCTCCTCAGCCGCTCGATGTGCTCGAAGATGAAATTGCGCGATTGGGGGTCCACGCCCACAGTGGGTTCGTCCAGGAGGAGGAGGCGCGGCCTGTGGATGAGGCCGGCAGCGATGTTCAAACGGCGCTTCATCCCGCCGGAGAAGGTGCGCACGGCGTCCCCGGCGCGATCGCGCAGCCCCACCAGGTCCAGCACGGCGGCGATGCGTTCCTTGAGGGCTGTTCCCCGCAGGCCGTAGATCCGGCCGAAGAAGGCCAGGTTGTCCCAGGCGCTGAGGGTGGGATAGAGGGCCAGCTCCTGGGGGACGAAGCCGATGAGCGGTCGGATCCGATCCGCTTCTCGCCGCAGATCATATCCGCAGATGAGAACCTGTCCTTCGTCCGGGGGGAGCAGGGTGGCCAGGATGGAGATCAGCGTCGTCTTGCCAGCCCCGTTCGGCCCTAGCAGGCCGAAGATCTCCCCCTCCCGGACGGAGCAGCTCACCCCATTGAGGGCCACTCGGTCGCCGTATCGCTTGACCAGCCCCTCAGCTTTGATCACAGAATTGGGTGTTCGCTTCTCCACGAAGAAATCACCTTACGGAGCGATGATATCCATGGACCGCGAATGATAGGCACGTTCATGCCCCATTAATAAGCACAACGAGGAGTATCGCTACGATGAAATATAAAACAACCGCCAGAATGGATACGGATCCAGCAATGATATACTTTAAAACACTGTTCATCTCCGTCCTGAATACTTTAGCGTTGACAATGGCGCCGATTGCTCCTATCAATCCCCCAAGCGCTCCACCGATAAAAACAAGAAGGATCGGTAAACCGACCCATACCCACTGATACCACTTTAGAGGTTCTACAATGTCGATCACTTTGTCGTCCACGATAAGTTGTGGAACATCTAAACCCAGGAGCCGCGGCTTCCATTTAGCAACTACCTGTCTACCATCGTTACGTTGCAGCAACATTTCGCCGCGTTTACTCCCTTTGGGTGCAGGTTGATTGTTAACAAGAAGCTTTGGACCCGACCAAAGACTTATCTTTACCTCAATTTTTGCCCTTCAAAACCATCTAAATTCAATTTGTAGCGCATTTTACTCCTCCTTGGTATTGTAAAAGATCCAGTAAGAGGATTGTTATGCCCCCCGTGGAAGGGAGCCTCGCTACCTTACCCAGAACCCGGTCCTTCGCGCCGTTTCCCTGCCTTTCGGGTAAAGTCCTCCACAAGGCGGTGGATCCTGTCCTCCTTGCATATATCTCAAAGAGGGATGATTTGTCAAGGGCGACCGAATGGAGATCCTGCCCTCTGTTATTGTCCCATCTTGAGGGAGCAGTGGATGAGATCGGCAGGTAGGTGTTAGGCGCGAAAGGGGGAGGATATGTAGACCTTAGAGGGAATGGTCGCAACCGGGTGGCTGAGCCGTGGGGCCCAGCTCCGGGTCCCAGAGGATGCGGATACAGCGGATAAGCCCGGGCGTTCTCATCCGGTCTGTAAGGATCCCGGGCAGCGCCACAAGGAGGAGGAGCGCGATGGCTTGTGAAAGGCCTTCCGGATGACTCCTGAGCAAGCCATGGAGGGTCGGGGACCGGGGAGGCAGCTGACCTTCCCGGCCCCCGTCTTCCTGTTCGTCCGCCGCCGGGCGGGGGCGGACATCGAGGGGTCTGCCGCGGCGTTCAGGAGGCGACGGCCGCGGCCTGGCGTTCCATCTCCGCCCGCTGGCGGCGCAGCTCCGCGAGGGTCTTCTCCGTGGCCTCCATCAGGGCGATCAGCTTCTGGATCGTTTAAGCCACGCCGGGACGTGGCTCTCCGGGGACCTCCGCCGGCGCATCCTGAGGATTAGGAGGAGGGATCAGGACGCTTTGAATTGGGGCTCCATAGGAGGAAACCTTCAGGCCTTCCCGGTGGTCTTGAGCTTCTCTTCTACTCTTCCGCTTCGAGGCCCAGGTTGCTGGAGAGCAGGAGAGGGCGGTTCTCCCGCTTGGCCTGGCGCTTCAGGGCGGCCAGGCGGCGGATCAAGCGCTCCAGATCGAGCCCCTGGCTCGGATCCACCACGCCGCCGACGATGGAGACCGAGAGCTCCGCGGCGTGAACCCGCTGGGGGAATTTCTCCAGGATCTCCCAGGAGACCGGGCTGAGGACGTGGGGGCGGGTGAGGAGAACGAAGTCGTCGCCCCCGATGTGACCGATGAAATCCCGGGCGGGATCGCCGTGGGCGGCCATGGCCTCCTGCAGCAGCCGGGCGAAGGCCTGGAGCACCCGATCCCCCTCCCGGAACCCGTAGCGATCATTGAAGTCCTTGAAGGCGTTCAGGTCCGCGTAGGCGATCCCAAAGGGTTCCCCACTTTGGAAGCGCCGCGCGATCTCCGCCTCAATCTCCGGGTTCCCCGGGAGGCCGGAGAGCGGATTGGTGGCCCGTTCCCGCTGGGAGCGGCGCAGATGCATCCCCACCCGAGCCAGGAGCTCGGGGATGGCCACAGGTTTGGTGAGATAATCGTCCGCGCCCGCCTGGATCCCCCGCAGCTTGTCCTCGATGCGTCCCAGGGCGGTGAGCATCAGCACGGGGACAGTGCGCAGATGCCAGAAATTCCTCACCCGATGGCATACTTCAAAGCCATCCAGGCTAGGCAGCATGACGTCGAGAAGGATGAGGTCCGGCTGCCGGCTCCGGATCCACTCCATGGCGGCCGGTCCGTCCTCAACGGCCGCCACTTCGTAGCCGGCTTTTTGCAGGACAGCGGTGAGCAGCTCCCGCAGGGCGGAGTCGTCTTCCACCACCAGGATCTGTGCGCGCTGTTCGGACATCGGGTATGCCCTCCGGGTCGATAAGAGGGTCATTCCCCGCTGGCCATCTGGGATTCCATCAGGCAGGCCTGTGCCTCCCAGAGGAGCTCGTGCTGGGAGGCCCACGCTGGATCGACAGAGGCCTCATGCAGCAGCCGCTCCATGGCCGCGCGGCCGGGGAAGGACCCGATCACGCCCCAGGCCGTGCAGGCCAGGGCGCCGGCAGCGTTGCCCAGCAGGGCGGCCGTCGCCAGGGAGGCGCCCCGGGCCAGGCCGAACAGGAAGCCCGCGTTGAAGGCGTCCCCGGCGCCGGTGGTGTCCAGCGCAGGGACCCGGAAGGCGGGCACGCTCTGTTTTTCTCCTGCTCGCCCCAGCAGGCGGCATCCCCGCTCGCCCTGTTTGAGGACGATCCAGCGCAGCCGCAGAGCCTCCCGGAAGCCGGACCGAGGATCCGATCCGAACAGGAGGTTGGCCTCGGCCTCGTTCAACAGCAGGATCTCCGCTTCCTGAAGGGCATGGCGCACCGCTTGAGGGGCCATCCGGCACGCCGGCAGTCCGGGATCCAGAGCGCACTGCAGGCCTGCAGCCGCGGCTTGCTGCAGCAGGGCCAGCGCCGCGCGGCGGAGCGGGCTCTCTTCCAGGAGGGCGTAGCCGGAAAGATGGACGAAGCTGGCTGGCGGAAGGGCGAACTCCGGGAGGCAGGCGAGCCGGCTGGCCCCCCGGTGGGAGAGCATCGTTCGCTCCCCTTCCGGCGTCACCGGGACGATGATGGTAGAGGTGAGGGCGTCGGAGCGGCGCTGGAGGAGATCGACGCTTGCGCCGCTGGCCCGCAGCTCTCGGAGCACCCATTCTCCCAAGGGGTCCTCCCCCACGGCGCCGATCAGGCGGGTGGAGAGCCCCAGCTGCGCCGCCACCGCCGCCGTGTTGGCCGCTGATCCCCCAGCCCGTAGGAACATCTGGGTAGCGTGCCGATCCTCTCCGGGCTCCGGGAGGCGGGGGAGAGCCAGGAAGAGATCCACTGTGACGTCGCCGATGACCAGCAGCACGCAGCAGGGCCCTCCATTTGGGTCGCAGGGTGGCGCCGGCGGATGTGCTCGCTCCGGTCCCTACTTCAGGAGGCCGGGGCGTGGCGCGCTCGGGCCCGGGCAAGGGCGCGCGCCGCAGCCTCCTCCGGCGAGGAGACTGTCTCCATCGGAACGGTGATCCCCGGCCGGTGCAACGTCCACGTCCCCAGGCCGATCACCGGGATGCTCCATTTAAGGGCCAGGGCGATTTCGGAGAGGGTGCCGAACTCCCCGCCGATGGCGATCACGGCCTCGGCGGCCCGCACGACCAGGGCGTTGCGCGCCTCGCCCAGCCCGGTGGGCAGGGGAAGGCGCACATGGGGGTTGGCCTCCGCGGGGTCGCTCCCGGGGAGGATCCCGACCGTGAGCCCGCCGGCCTCCACGGCGCCCCGGCAGACGGCCTCCATCACCCCGCCGCGGCCGCCGCAGATCACCACCGCGCCGGCCTCCGCCAGCCGGCGGCCCACCGCATACGCCCAGGCCTCCTCCTGGGGCGTGGCGTCGCTGCTCCCGACCACCGCAATCCGGAGAGGCCGTTCAACGCTCCAGTCGTTCCACTTCATCGGCGGCCCCCCGGCCCAGCTGTCGCGAGCGCACATAAGCCGCCCAGATGGCGCGGGAGATCACCGTGCGGAAGCCGCCCTTCTCCAGGTGATACAGGGCCTCCGCTGTTGTGCCCCCCGGCGAGGTGACCTGGTTGCGCAACGCCGCTGGGTGCAGACCGGACTGGCGGGCATAGAGGGCGGAGCCGATGACGGTCTGATACACCAGCTGCTCGGCCACCCGCCGGGAGAAGCCCAGGTGCACCCCGGCGTCCACCATGGCCTCCATGAACAGGAACACGTAGGCGGGCCCGGTCCCGGTCAGGGCGGTGGCCATATCCAGGTAGCGCTCGTCGTCCACGTAGACTTCCTCGCCCATCGCCCGCATGAGCAGGATCGCCTGCTCCCGCTGGCGCGGGGTCACCTCGTCGGTGGCTGTCCACACCGTGATCCCCTGGCCGATCTGGGCGGGGGTGTTGGGCATCGCTCGGATGATGGCGGAGACCCCTAGACCCTCCCGCAGGGTGGCGATGCGCACGCCGGCGGCGATGGAGAAGGTCAGGGCCCCCGGGCGGATGTGGCCGCGTAGCTCCGGGAGCACGCGGGGGATCAACTGGGGCTTGACGGAGAGGATCACGATCTCCGCCTCAGCGGCAGCCTCCGGGTTGTGCACTGTGGGGCGCACCCCGTAGCGGCTCCGAAGCTCCTGCCCTCGCTCCGGCCGCGGCCCGCTGGCGATGATGTCCCCGGGATCAACCAAATCGTCCCGCAAGAGTCCACGGATCATCGCCTCGGCCATCACCCCGCTGCCGATAAAGGCCATCCGCGGCAGACGTCCATCCGCCGACATCGTCCCCTCCTCTCCAGGCTCCAGCGCCTTGCGGATTCTGATCTCCCGGGTTTTGTGCAGTATAAGAAGGTCCATCCGCCTGTGCAAGATCGAAGTAGAATTAGAGAGACGGCCGCGGGCGCATCTCCGGGTCTGGCTGGGGTGGAGGCTTTGATTATAATTGTCACTTGCGTTGCTTTCCAGCTTCGCGCGGAGGTTCTGACGAGATGTCCAAACGCACCTATCAGCCCAAGCGGCGGAAGCGGTTGAGGGGGCACGGGTTCCGGGCCCGCATGCGCACCAAGGGCGGACGGCGGGTGCTGAAGGCGCGGCGGCTGAAGGGCCGGTGGCGGCTGACCCCGCAATATGAGGGGGCCAAGCGCATCAACTGGAAGGGGAAGTATCGCGGTCCCTCCGGCCGTAAGGATTGATCTCCCTGGTCGCTGTGGCCTCGCTGGTCCGGCTGCGTCACCGCAAAGCCATCGAGCGGGTCCTGCGGGAAGGGCGGTCTTGGTCCACCCCGCTGCTGAAGCTGATCGTCGCCCCGAACGACCTGGAGGTCACCCGGGTGGCAGTGATCGCAGGACGACGCGCCCTCGGCAAGGCGGTCCGCCGGAACCGGGCCAAGCGCCTGCTCCGCGAGGCCGCTCGTCTGCACCTTCACGAGATCCGGCCGGGTTGGGATCTGGTGCTCATCGCCCGGCCAGATCTCCCAGACCGCAAGCGGCAGGAGGCGGAGGCGGCGCTCTGCGAGGCGCTCCGCCGGCTGGGGTTGCTGGTGGCCTCGCGGGAAGGGCACAGGGAGAGCCCCTCTGAGGAAGAGAGGTGAGGGGATGGGAAAGGGCAAGGATCTCCCGCCACGGACGGCCATGGCGTTGATCCGCCTGTATCGACGGTGGATCTCTCCCTTACTGCCTCCCAGCTGCCGGTTTTATCCGAGCTGCTCTCAGTACACCTACGAGGCCATTGCTCGTTACGGATTGCTCCGTGGGGGATGGCTGGGCCTTAAACGGATCGCGCGTTGCCATCCGTTTCATCCCGGCGGTTACGATCCCGTCCCATAGGGGAGCGGGGATGTCCGGGGTGTGTTGAATCCGTGCGACGCGGAAGGCTTTCGGCCGACAGTGGGCCCTGAGCATCGAATGAATTCGACCTAGGGAGGCTTTCAGCCGACAGCCAGCGTGCGCCGACCGAAGCGGAGCTCCGGTCTTATCTCTCGGCTTGGCCCGCACTGGGCCAGGTTTCAGGAGGTCGCACCGTTGCGGATGTCGCTATGGAACCGGAACATCCTAAAGGGATTGTGGATGCTGGCGGGGGTGGCGCTGGCCGCTTGCGGCGGCGTGCCCACGAGCTGGCCCGGGATGCAGGTCGCCGATCAGACCCTTTACGTCGCGAATCTCGATCAGGTGCTGGCGGTGGATCCGCAGTCCGGTCAGGAGCGCTGGCGGTTCCCGCCGAAGGACGGGAACGCGGGCGCATGCGGCGTGGTTTACCACGCGGCCCCGGCAGTCGTGGCGGGGCGGGTCCTCATCGCCGCCGAGGACCCGGCGACGGGGGAGAGCCGCCTGTGCGGGCTGGATCGAGAGAGCGGAGCCCTGCAGTGGGTGTATCCGCCGGCGGAGCAGCCGCCCTTAGGTCCTATCTTCGCGGGCCTGATCTCCGATGGGACGCAGGTCTTCGCCGGCACAGGCGACGGCTGGGTGATCGCTCTGGATCCGGAGACCGGCCAGCCGCGCTGGCGGACACGCCTGCCGGAGGCCGGGCGGGGGGCTGCCCGGATTTGGGCCACCCCGGTCATCTCCGGGACGCTGCTCGTGGTGGGGACCATGGATCACCGCCTGTTGGCGCTGGATCGGGAGAGCGGGGGGCTCCGCTGGCCAGCCCCCTTCCAGGCCCAGGGGGCCATCGCAGGCGCCCTGACCTTGGATGGGGAGACCCTCTACGTGGGGGCCTTCGACGATCACCTCTACGCTGTGGATCTCGGCGGCGGGCAGGAGCGTTGGCGCTTCCGGGCTGGCCACTGGGTGTGGGACGGGCCCGCGGTGGCGGGTGACCGCCTGATCGTCGGGGACATGAGCGGGAAGGTGTGGGCCCTGGACCGTCAGGGACGTCCCATTTGGGCCCAGCCCTTCCAGGCCAACGGCCCGGTCCGCGCCCGCCCGCTGGTGGTCGGGGATCGGGTCTATGTGGCGGACGAAGCAGGATGGCTTCATTGGCTGAATCGGACGGATGGGACGAAGGTGAAATCCGTGAACCTAGCGCCCGGGCGTCTCCTCACCCCGTCGGTGGTGGCCGCGGATCGGATCGTGGTGGCTCCCACGGGCAGCCCGTTCCGTGTGATCGCTTTCCATCCGGACCTCAGCGAGGCCTGGAAACTGGCTCGCTGAGGGGAGCCGGGCCCTTTGGGATGGACAGCAAGGAGGCCGGATGAACCCGATCACGTTGATCACGAATCTTCTGTTCTTCCAGCCGCTGATCAACCTGCTGCTGGTGCTCTACGCCCTCCTGGGGCAGAACTTCGTCCTGGCCATTGTGGCCCTGACGGTGCTGATCCGCCTATTGCTCTATCCGCTGACGGCCAAGCAGCAGCAGGCGATGAAGAAGATGCAGGAGCTCCAGCCCCGCTTGCAAGAGCTTCAGAAGAAATACGGGAAGGACCGGGAGAAGCTGGCTCAGGAACAGATCAAGCTCTACAAAGAGGCGGGGGTCAACCCCCTGGGGGGGTGTCTCCCTCTCCTGATCCAGTTCCCGATCCTGATTGCCGTCTACCAGGCCATCATCCACGTCTTGGCCCTCAACCCTATCGCCGTCATCGATCTGTCTAAGCTGCTCTATCGGTTCGACGGGTTTTCCACCCTATCCACCCTCCTCCCCATCCAGAGCCAGTTCCTGCTCTGGGACCTGGGGCGGCCGGAGCGCGTCTTCGTCCCGGTGGGCGGGATCTTGATCCCGCTGCCGATCATGACCCTCCTGGTCGTTGTCACCACGTGGTGGTCTCAGAAGGTGATGACGCCGCCGAGCACCGATCCCCAGACACGGATGACCACCCGGCTGATGAACCTGTATATGCCGCTCTTCTTCGGATGGATCAGCTACAACCTGGCGGTAGGGTTGAGCGTCTACTTCATCGTCACCAACCTGATCTCGATGGTCCAGTTCGCCCTGGTCACACGGGACTGGCGGGGGGCGCTGGTCCGCCGGTTCGCCCTGGGCCGGGCCCCGGCCGTCCCTTCCTCTCCGCCTTCAGGCTCTCCGCCTTCGGGCTCGGCCCCGCCAGCGCCGTCCCCTCGTCCGCGCCGCAAGGCCCGGAGCGCGAAGCATTAGGATCTTGATCTTGGGGCGACCGGGAGGGCCCCTTGTGCCTCTCCTATGCTGCCGTTTCAGATCCCCATGAAGAGGTGAACCATTGATGACGGATCTCGAATCATCTCCGGAGCTCATCGTCAGCGGTCCGACCATCGAGGCGGCCATCCAGGCGGGGCTAGCTCAACTGGGGGTCTCTCGCGAGGCGGTGGAGATCGAGGTGCTAGATCCCGGGAGCCCGGGCTTCTTAGGCCTGGGGGCGCGGGAGGCCCGGGTGCGCCTGATCGCGCGCCGCCCGCCGGAGACGCCCCCGCCGCTCCCGGCTCCGGAACAGGTCGAGGAAACAATGGCGGAGGCCATCCGCGGCCTTCTGAAGTCCCTGGGGATGTCGGCCCGGCTTTCCATCGCCCAGGAGCCGGTGGAAGGGGCAGAGGGCCCCGAGCCCCCTACCATCTGGACGGCACGGATCGAGGGTCCAACGGTCGGGCGCCTCATCGGTCACCACGGCCGCACGCTCTATGCCTTCCAAACCCTGGTCCGGGCGATTGTGGCCCGGCGCCTTGGGGCGCTCGTCCCCCTGATCGTGGACATCAACGGCTATCGGACGAAGCGGGCGGAGGCCCTGCGGCGCTTGGCTCAGAAGAAGGCCAATCAGGTGATGGCCACCGGGCGTCCGGTCGAGTTGGAGCCTATGCCGGCCGCCGAACGCCGGGTGATCCACATGGCCCTGAAGGATCACCCTCGGGTGACCACCTACAGCATCGGGGAGAGGGAGGAGCGACGGGTGGTGATCGCCCTGCGCTGGACCGCCGAGGAGTGAAGATGTCCCCTGTGGATTACGTGGTCATTGGCCACGTGTGCCGGGATCGGACGCCAGCTGGCCCGATGTTCGGTGGAACAGCGGCTTACGCCGGGCGGACAGCCCTGGCCCACGGCTGGCGGGTGGGGGTGATCACCAGCACCGGCCCGGACTGGGACCCCCAGCGGGCGCTGGAGGGGGCGCATGTTATGAACCTCCCGGCGGAGCGGACCACCGAGTTCGAGAACGTGTATACCCCGGAGGGCCGCCGGCAGCGTCTGCACGGCGTCGCCGAGCGGCTGCTGCCGGCAGCAGTCCCCCTGGAATGGCGCCGACCCCGGGTGGTCCATCTGGGCCCCATTGCCGACGAGGTGGATCCCTCCCTGTTGGAGGCCTTTGAAGGTGCCCTGCGCGGGGTCACCCCGCAGGGCTGGATGCGCGCCTGGGATGCCCAAGGTCAGGTCTATCCCCAGCCCTGGCGGGAAGCGGAGTGGATCCTCCTCCGCGCCGACGCGGTGGTCTTCAGTGAGGAGGACATCCAGGGGGACTGGGAGACGGCCCGTCGCTGGGCGCGTCAGGCGCGCATCCTGGTGGTCACTCAGGCCGCCCGGGGTGCCACCCTTTTCCTGGACGGCATCCCCCATCCGATCCTAGCGCATCCGGCGGAGGAGGTGGACCCTACCGGCGCCGGGGACGTCTTCGCGGCGGCCTTGTTCATCCAGCTTTGGGAGACACGGGACCCCCTGACGGCGGCCCGGTATGCCGCGCGGGTGGCGGCCCTCTCGGTGACCCGGCCGGGCCTGGAGGGCACTCCCCGTCCGGAGGAAATCGCGGCCATCCGGCAGGAAATCCCGGCCTGATCCCGGTCGAGAGAGCGCCGAGCGATGCCGGTTTACGCCTTCGCCAATCAAAAGGGAGGGGTGGGCAAGACGACCTCGGCAGTGAACTTGGCGGCGTATCTGGCAGCCGTTGGGCGTTCGGTGTTGCTGGTGGACCTGGATCCTCAGGGCAACGCGACGGCCAGCCTGGGGGTCGATCGATCCGTCCTCCGGCGCTCCATCCATGAAGCCCTCGTGGATGGCGCACCCCTCGCGGAGCGGATCCTGCCCACGCGCTGGGAGGGCCTACATCTGGCCCCAGCCGCCCTGGACCTGGCCGGCGCGGAGGTGGGGCTGGTTTCGGCCCCGGAACGGGAGTTCCGCCTCCGCCGGGCCTTAGAGGAGATCCGCTCTGCTTACGCTTACGTGCTGATCGACTGTCCTCCCAGCCTCGGCCTGCTGACCCTCAACGCCCTGGTGGCAGCGGACGCCCTGATCGTCCCGGTGCAGTGCGAGTATCTGGCCCTGGAAGGGCTTTCCCGCTTGCTTCAGACAATGACGCGGGTGCGCCAGCGGTTCAACGCCCGCCTACACGTGCGGGGCTTCCTGCTGACCATGTTCGACGCTCGCTCGCGGTTGGCCCAGCAGGTGGTCGAGGAGGTGCGCCATCATTTCCCGGGGCGGGTGTTCCGGACGGTGATCCCCCGCAGCGTGCGCCTCGCAGAGGCGCCCAGCTACGGCCTCCCCATCGTCGCCTATGCGCCGAACTCCTCAGGCGCCCTTGCCTACGCGGCCCTGGCCCAGGAGCTGCTGCAGGGGGATGGCCTGCTGGTCCCTTCCCTAGAAGGAGGCGCGCATGGGGCGTAAGTTCGGATTGGGGAAAGGCCTAGAGGCCCTGCTGCCGGCCGGCGAGGCCGTGGGCCTCCTGGAGGTCCCTATCGAGGCCATCCAGCCCAACCCCCACCAGCCCCGCCGGCAGATCGACGAGGCGGAGCTGGAGGAGCTGGCCCAATCCATCCGGGAGCATGGCCTGCTGCAGCCCCTGATCGTCACCCAGACCCGGGCGGATCCGCTGCGCTACACCCTGATCGCCGGGGAGCGCCGATGGCGGGCGGCCCGGCGGGCGGGCCTGACGACGGTGCCGGTGGTGGTCCGCGAGGTGGCTCCCCAGCAGATGCTGGAGCTGGCCCTGGTCGAGAACTTGCAGCGTGCGGATCTCAACCCCATTGAGGAGGCCCAAGCCTACCGGTATCTGATCGAGCAGTTCGGCCTGACCCACGAGGAGGTTGCCCGCCGGGTCGGCCGGAGCCGGACGACGATCACCAACGCCCTGCGCCTGCTCCAGCTGCCGCCCCCCATACAGGCTCACCTGATGGAGGGGCGCATCGCGGAGGGCCACGCCCGAGCCCTGTTGATGCTCTCTCATCCCGCCCAGCAGGAGATGGTCCTCCGGCGCATCCTGGAGGAGGGCCTGAGCGTGCGGGCGACCGAGGAGCTGGCCCGCCGCTTGCGGGGCCAGCGCCCGGCCCGGCGGAAGGCGGCCTCCCGTCCGCCCGGCCTGGCGGAGCTGGAGGTCCGCCTGCGCCAAGCCCTGGGCACCAAAGTCCGCCTCTCCCACAACCGCAAAGGCGGGCGCCTGATCATCTATTACTATTCCGAGGAAGAATTGGAAGCCCTCCTTCGTCGCTTGCTCGGCTCCTCGTGATCCCATAATCCCCTTCGACCTGGAGGTCCTTCCATGCCCCACCCGGCCCTCATCCGCGAGAAGGTGCGCCAGGCCATCGCCCTCTTGAACGAGAAGGGGATCGACGCCTGGCTCACATTCGTGCGGGAGACGAAGCAGACCCGGGATCCGGTCCTCGACCTGATCCTGGACCTGAACGTCACCTGGATCTCGGCCTTCATCCTCACCGCCCAGGGGGATCGCGTGGCCATCGTCGGCCGGTTCGACCGGGACAACGTGGCGGCCCTCGAGGTCTGGGATCCGGTCATCGGCTACGACGAGAGCATCCGGGGTCCTCTGGTGGAGACGCTCCAGCGGCTGAACCCCCGCGAGATCGCTATCAATTATTCAGAGAACGATCCTGCAGCCGACGGCCTGACTCACGGGATGTGGTGCATGCTCCACCGGCTCCTGAACGGCACCCCCTTCGTCGGCCGTCTGATCTCGGCGGAGGACCTCATCGGATCCCTGCGCGGCCGCAAGATCCCTCTGGAGCTGGAGGCAATCCGGCAGGCGGTGGAGACCACCGAACGGCTGTTCGAAGAGATCGGAGCCTTCCTGCGCCCCGGCCGCTCCGAACAGGAGATCCAGGCCTTCGCCCGCGAGCGGATGCGCGCCTATGGGGTGGAGCCGGCCTGGGATCCGGATTACTGTCCCATCGTCGCCGTGGGCCCCGAGGCCCCGGTAGGACACACGATGCCGGGGGACCGCCGGGTGGCGCCGGGTGTCCTGGTCCACGTGGATCTGGGGATCCGCCAGGAGGGATTCTGCTCGGATCTGCAGCGCGCCTGGTATGTGCTGGGCGAGGACGAGACAGAGCCCCCGTCGGAGGTCCAGCGAGCGTTCCGGGCTGTTCGGGAAGCGATCCGCGCGGGCTTCCAGGCCCTACGGCCGGGCGTTCAGGGATGGGAGGTGGACGCCGCCGCCCGCCGCGCCCTGACCGGGCAGGGCTATCCAGAGTATCTGCACGCCCTGGGGCATCACATCGGGCGGACGGTGCACGATGGCTCCACAACTCTAGGGCCGCGCTGGGAGCGCTACGGTCAGACCCCGTATGGGGTGGTGGAGGCCGGCAACGTGTTCACGCTAGAGCTGGGCGTGCGGGCGCCCGGGTATGGCTACGTCGGCCTGGAGGAGGACGTGCAGGTCACGCCCCAGGGGGCGGAGTGGATCAGCCATCCGCAGACGGAGCTCTGGGTGATCCGACCGTGAAGGAAGCGGGCTATGTCGAGCTCGAAGACGCCGCGCTTCTCGCACGGATCGCGGGAGGCGACAAGCAGGCGCGGGTGGCCCTTTACGACCGGCATGCGTCCCAAGCCTTTTCCCTCGCGCTGCGCATCCCGGGCGACCCCGAGACCGCCGAGGAGGGGTCATGGATGTGTTCTGGAGCCTCTGGCAGCACGCCAGGGCCTTCACGCCGGAGCGGGGCCGCTTCACCACCCGGCTCCGCGCCATGGTGCGCCATCGGGCCATCGATGCCCTGGGCCGCCGTCGCGCCCAGCCGCCCTCGCTCCCGGAGCCCCCGGAGGAGGAAGCGGAGCTTGAGGCCCCTGACCCCTCAGTAGAGGACGCGGCAGAGGCCCGGGAGCTGGCCCAGGCCATCCAGAGAGCCCTGGCGGTCCTCCCGCCTGCCCAACGGCAGGCGCTGGAGCGAGCGTATTCCCAGGGATGAACCCATCGGGAGATCGGGGCGCATCTCGGCGGGTCTCTGAGGATGATCAAGGGCCGCCTCCATCCGGCGCTGCGGAAGGTTCGCAACTGGCTGGTTGAGCGGTGAGCGATCCCATCAGGCGCTCCGGAAAGGATCCCGAAGAGGGCTTCGTGCGTATCACGGACTAAGGAGAACGTCACAGATCTGCGGCGCAGTAGAGGCTGTCTCTGTGGATGCTTCTGGGGGAAACCTGGATGACCGGGTCGCGTGGATGGAGCGAAGCGGAGCGATGAGGCAAGAGATCCCGAAGGAAGAGCTGGCCGTTTATGCACGAGGGGCGCTGCCACCGGAGGAGGCGGCTGCGGCGGTGGCCCATCTGGCCGGGTGGCCGGCGTGCCGGGAGCGGGCGCACCGTTACCGGGAGGCCGCCGCGGCCCTCGCCTACGCCGCGCCGCTGCGCCGCCCTCCGCTGCGCTTGAAGGCCCGGCCGCTGGCCCGAGCCCGAGGAGCAGGGCGCCGCCGCGAGCGAGGGCTTGCGCCGGGGATCGCCCCGATCGCCGCGGTCTTGACCCCGACCCCCTTCGCCCCTTCCCTTGGATTCCGGTTCGGGGCGCCGCCCCGGGTGGTCCCGCTCCAAGGTGCGGAAGGCCATCTCATTCTGAAGGACCGCCAGGCCCCACCGGTCACGAAGGGACTGGCCGTTCCCCCTGAGGGGCAGGTCGATCCGGTTGGGTTCGCCGACGCCGCCGAGCGTCGCGTCAGCGGCGGGATCCTCTGCGCCCAGGCCCGACCGTATGGGGTCTATATGGTCAACGTCCCCCTCCCGCTGACAGCCCATGTGTGCGTCGGGGCGACCCTGGAGCCGGAAGGAGGCAGCCTCTTCCCCGCTAGGCCCCAGGCCCTGCGCAGCGTCCTGCGTTGATGGATTCCACCGCTTCGTGGGATTCGGCCTCTGATCCGGAGGTGCCTATGGAGGCTGCGGACTGGATCTTGTGGAACGCCCGGATCTACACCCAGGACCCCGAGCAGCCATGGGTGGAGGCGCTGGCGGTGGTGGGGGAAACCATTGCGGCGATGGGCCCGATGGAGGCGGTGCGGGCATGGCGGGGGCCCCGCACCCGGATCCTGGACCTGAAGGGCGCGACGGTGCTGCCAGGTCTGATCGACGCCCACCTCCACCTGGAGGGATGTGCCCGCCTCCGGATGGGAGTGGACGTCGACACGCCAACCCTTGAGGAGGCCCTGGCCCGGGTGGCCCGGCAGGCGGCCGCCCGGCTGCCCGGGGAGTGGATCACCGGACGAGGATGGCTGCAGGAGCGCTGGGGGCGCTTCCCCACGGCTGATGATCTGGACCAGGTGGCACCGGCCCATCCGGTGGCCCTGTGGGCCCGCAGCGGCCATGCCCTTTGGGCCAACCGGGAAGCCATGCGCCGGGCCGGCGTCACCCGGGATACCCCGGATCCCCCCGGAGGGCGGATTGCCCGCGATGCGGCCGGGGAGCCCACCGGCCTCTTCTTCGAACGGGCCATCGATCTCGTGGCCCAGGCGACTCCGGAGCCTTCCACCGAGGAGTTAGCGGAGGCCCTGTATGAGGCCCTGCATGACCTGGCCGCCTTGGGGCTGACGGGGGTGCACAACTTCGATGGCCCCCGCAGCTTCGCGGCCCTCCAGATCCTCCACGCGCGAGGGGATCTGCCGATACGGGTGGTGCAGCATATCCCGCTGTTTGCGCTGGATCACGCCCTGGCCATTGGGCTGCGCTCCGGGTTCGGGGATGCTTGGCTGCGCATTGGGTCGGTGAAGATCTTCGCGGATGGCGCCCTGGGGCCGCGGACGGCGTGGATGCTGGAGCCCTATCAAGGGGAGCCGGAGAACACGGGGATCGCTTACACGCCCCCTGAGGTCATGCGGGAGGCTGCCCATCGAGCGACCCTGGGAGGGCTGTCCCTCGCGGTTCACGCCATCGGCGACCGGGCGAACTGGGAGGTCCTGGATCTCTTCGAAGCGATGCGGACGCTGGAGGCCCAGCTCGGCATCCCGCCGGAGGCCCGGCGGCACCGGATTGAGCACGCCCAGCTTGTGCATCCGGCCGACATCCCGCGTTTCGGCGCCACGCGGATCGTGGCCTCTATGCAGCCGATCCACGCGGTCTCAGACCGCCCCATGGCGGAGCGCTACTGGGGGAGCCGGTGCGCGACGGCCTACGCCTGGCGCAGCCTGAAGGAAGCCGGGGCCCGGCTAGCCTTCGGCTCCGACGCTCCGGTGGAGCCTCCGAACCCTTGGTGGGGCCTGCAGGCCGCGGTGGTCCGCGACGGCTGGTATCCCGAGCAGGCCCTCCGCCTGGCCGAGGCCCTGGAGGCCTACACCGTCGGACCGGCCTGGGCGGCCGGGCTGGAGCGGTGGCAGGGCCGGCTGCGGCCCGGGGTGTGGGCGGACCTCCTCGTGCTCCCCGAGGATCCCTTCCGGAGCCCCCCCGATGTCCTCCGGGATCTAGAGGTCCTGGGGACCATGGTCGGCGGCCGCTGGGTGTTTCGAAGGCGAAGCCATCTTATGGACTGACCGCATTCCCGGTTTGGGGCCAACAGAGGGACCCCCATCCCTCGCCGTAGGGGCGCAGCGCTGCTGCGCCCCTACGGACCTGTAGCGCAGATCGAGGGGCACCGGGTCGGTCGCGGCTCCAGCCGCTCCAGCTCTTAGGGTTCCCGATTTGTGTTACAATCCTGATGGAGGATGCTTTCCGGAATAGGGCTCGGGAGGCCGGAAGGGAGGATTGTCCGTGAAGGATGCAATCTTAAAGACCATCGAAGATACTGTTTTTGCGTTTTTTCGACGATGGAAGATTCGAGAGTTGGCCCTCTTCGGATCCATTTTACGGGATGATTTTGGGCCAGAAAGCGATATAGATTTTCTGGTTGAATTCGAACCCGATGCAAATTGGAGCTTCCTGGATCACATTCAAATGGAACAGGAGCTGTCTGAAATGTTGGGTCGAGAGGTTCATTTAATCAGAAAAAGACCGTTAGAATACACCCATAATTATCTATTTCGACAAGAAGTTATGGGAACCGCAAAAGTAGTTTTCTTGTCCAAGGGATCTTCCGGTCACTATGATTGATGGGAATGACTCGGTGGACAAAGAAATGAAAATTCTCTCGGCCTGGCGCAAGCGAAGAGCGTCGAGATTTTGTGGCGCGGGAGGCACATTTTCCCAAACAGATAATACAGGGCATGCATGAACCCGGCGGTCCATCCCCAAAGGATGCCGGCGACGCGGACCCGCACGGCGCCCCCTGGAAGGGGGACCCCTGCCACTCCGAGCAAGGTGAGCGTCCAAGCGGCCAGCTTGCGCGGCCCCATCGTTTCCTTCAGGAAGATCCAGGAGAGCAGGGCGACCCATGCGGGGTCGGTGTAAGGCAAGATTGCGGCCATCGCCCTGCCGCTCGCCTGCACCGCCAACTGGAAGGAAGCGTAGAACAGGGCCACGCCGATGAGGCCGAAGGCCAGCACAACCAGGAGATCCCGTCGGGCCGCCCGGACCCGGCCGAGGCAGAGGGCGTGGAGGCCAAACAGCAACCCTCCGAGGGCCACCTGCCAGAAGGCCACTTCCAGGGGCGTCCACTCGGAAGCGAAGGCCAGCGGGCTCAGCGGGCCGATCAACGCCTACGGGCGAGCGGCAGCGAGGACGTAGAAGTCACCGATCATTCGGAGGACTCCGGGGACACGCGGGGATTCTGCGAGGGGCTGGCTAAAGTCGCCTCCCGAAGCCGACGGGGGAGCTCCTCCCGCAACCAGGCCTCGATGTCCTCCACGCCGACGCGGCTCAGGTCGAACCACCGGATGCGAGGGTCTCCCAGCCGGAACCAGTTATACTGATGGCGCACGAAGGCGCGGGTGGCCGATCGGATCCGGCGGATCGCCTCCTCCAGCGGGATCTCGCCTCGCAGATATGTCCCGATCTGCCGGTAGCCCAGGCCGGTCATGGCCGGGAGCTCCCATGGGTAGCCCTCGGCCAGCCGGCGCACTTCCTCGACCAGCCCCGCGGCGATCATGCGCTCCACCCGCCCGTCGATTCGCCGGTAAAGCTCTTCCCGAGGCCGGGTCAGGCCGATCATGATCGCCGCGTAAGGCGGCGGGTTCTTGCGTTGCTGGGCGGAGAAGGGCTGCCCGGTGCGGTGGCAGACCTCCAGGGCGCGGATCACCCGCCGCAGGTTGCGGGGATCGATCCGGGCCGCCGCCTCGGGGTCCAGCCGGCGCAGCTCCTCATACAGAGCCTGGAGCCCCTCTCGTTGCGCCCGCTCCTCCAGGGCCCGTCGCAACGCAGGATCGGGTGGAGCCGAAGGGATCTGCCAGCCCTCCACCACCGCCCAGACGTAAAGGCCCGTGCCACCTACCAAGAACGGCAGCCGCCCCCGTTGGTGGATCTCCTCGATGGCGGCGTAGGCCATGCGCTGGTATTCGGCCAGGGTCAAGGGGCGGTCGGGGTCGGTGACGTCGATCAGGTGATGGGGGGCACGAGCCCGTTCCTCCGGCGTGGGCTTGGCGGTGCCGATGTCCATCCCCCGGTAGATCTGGCGGGAGTCAGCGGAGACGATCTCGCCGTTCAGCCGCTCCGCCAGGATCAACGCGACCTCGCTTTTCCCGACGGCGGTGGGCCCCACGATGGCCACCAGGGGGCGCGGGGAGGAAGGGCGCTCGGTCATCCACGATCCCTCAGAGGACCTCCGCGATGAGCCCGCCGAGCAGAGCGATGAGCAGGCCCAGGTAGAGGAAACAGTGCAACCCCGCCGCCAGGTCCAGGAGGGGAAGACCTGGGTTCAAACGGTGAAGGAGGACTATTAAGAAATCCAGGAGGATCAGGCCGACCCCGATGAGGATGGGCAGGCCTTTGTGGTGGGCCAGGAACTCTGCAATGCGATCGACCCAGCGATGCAGGTCCAGCATTTGGGCGCTCGCCGGATTCACCACACGGGCTCCCGTGGGGCCCGTGCGGCTTCCAGGTGTTCCAGGTAAGGCCGGAAGGCGGCCAGCAGCCGGGCGGGCAGCCGGCCGGAGAGGGTGACCTCGCTGTCGGTGTGGGCTTCCCACTCCACCATGCCCTGTTCGTAGAACAGGGCGATGAGGTCCCCCCGGCTCAGGGGCAGCCGCACCCGCACTGGCGTGAGGCTCTGGTAGAGGACCGCCTCCACCTTGCGCAGGAGGTCCTCCAGGCCCATGCCGTAGGCGGCCGAGATGGCCACGAAGTCGGGATGCTCCGCGGCCCGGGCCTGAGCCTGCTCCGGGTCGGGGAGGCGGTCGATCTTGTTGAGAGCGGTGATCATCGGGATGTCCTGCACCCCGATCTCCCGCAGGGTCTGGATCGCCACCCGGGCCTGCTGCGAGGCGTTCGGATGGGTGATGTCCAGGACGTGAACGATCAGGTCGGCCTCGTTGATCTCCTCCAGGGTAGCCCGGAAGGCGGCCACCAGCTGGTGGGGGAGCTTCTGGATGAACCCGACGGTGTCGGTGAAGAGGGCGATGCCCCCGGCGGGGAGCTTCACCCGTCGCGTGGTGGGGTCTAGGGTGGCGAAGAGCTGATCGGCCACCAGGACGTGGGCTCCGGAGACGGAGTTGAGGAGGGTGGACTTACCGGCGTTGGTGTAACCCACTAGGGCGACGACCGGGATCTGAGCGCGGCGTCGCCGTTCGCGGTAGCGCTGGCGGTGGGCCCGCACCTCCTCCAGCTCCCGCTTGAGGTGGGCGATGCGCTCCTTGATCCGTCGGCGGTCGATCTCCAGCTGCTTCTCGCCGGGCCCTCGCAGGCCCACCCCGCTGATCCCTCCGCGGCCGAACGAGCCGCCCGCCTGCTGGGCCAGGTTCTGCCAGCGCCGGGTCAGCCGGGGCAGGCGATATTCGTACTGGGCCAGCTCCACCTGGAGGGCTCCCTCCCGGGTGTGGGCGTGCTGGGCGAAGATGTCGAGGATCAGGGCCGTGCGGTCCAGCACCCGCACCGTGTCGCCGAAGGCGTTCTCCAGGTTGCGTTGTTGGGGGGAAGAGAGCTCGTCGTCGAAAATGACCACGTTGGCGTTCATGGCCCGGACCAGGGCGCGGACCTCCTCCACCTTCCCGGGCCCGATGTAGGTGGCGGGGTAAATCCGGCGCAAGCGCTGGACTGCCCGGCCGACGACCTCCACGCCGGCCGTGCGGGCCAGCTGCGCGAGCTCGTCCAGAGAGTCTTCCACGGGCAACAGCCCCGGCTTCCCATAGACTTCCGTGCCGACCAGCACGGCGCGATCAGCCGGGGGCATCGTCTCCCGGGTTTCGCGTCCGATCGGACACCTCCTTTGTTCAACCGGTCTCAGGGGCGCGGGGCGCCTGACCTGCGTCCTTCCCGCCAGGCGGTCCAGAGCGCCCATCCGAAGACCAGGGCTTCGAACAGGGCGGCAGCGATGAGATAGGGCTCGTGACTCATCCCTCACCCTCCGAGGGCCTGGTGGAAGGCCTGGATGCGGCGCGCGGCCTCCTCCAGGCGAGGGACCGGCTGGACCAGGGAGATCCGGATGTAGCCTTCGCCGGCCTCGCCGAACATCGCCCCAGGGGCGACGGAGACCCCCGTGGCCTCCAGCAGCTGCGCAGCGTAGTCGGCGCTGCGCCAACCCTCGGGCAGCCGCGCCCACACATAAATCGTGGCACGGGGCCGTTCCGTCGTCAAGCCCGCGGCGTTCAGGCCGTCCACCATCACGTCCCGTCGCTGGGCGTATGCGGCGTTCCGCTCGGCCATCCACCCGTCGTCGTGGGTGAGGGCCACAGCGGCAGCCTCCTGGATGGGGCGGAAGTGGCCGGAGTCGATGTTGCTTTTGAGCCGGGCCAGGGTGCCCACCACCTCTGCGTTCCCCACGAGCATCCCCACGCGCCAGCCAGCCATGTTGTGGGACTTGGAGAGGGAGTAGAACTCCACAGCCACCTCTTTGGCCCCGGGGATGCCGAGGACGCTAGGGGCTCGGTAGCCGTCGAAGGCGACATCTGCGTAGGGGTTATCGTAGGCCAGGAGCAGGTTGTGCTGGCGGGCGAAGGCCACTGCCTCCCTCAGGAACTCTATAGTGGGGCATGCGGCGGTAGGGTTGTTGGGATAGTTCAGCCAGAGGATCTTCGCCCGGGCCAGGACCTCCGCCGGGATCTCTGAGAAATCCGGGAACCAGTCTCGCTCCCGCCGCAGGGGCATGTAGAAGATGTCGGCCCCTGCCGCCAGGGCCCCGTCCGTGTAGGTGGGGTATCCCGGGGAGGGGACCAGGGCGATGTCCCCCGGGCCCAGGTAGGCCATGCTCAGGTTGAAGATCCCCTCCTTGGAGCCGATGAGGATCAGGACCTCGCGATCGGGGTCGAGCTCCACGCCGAAGCGGCGGGCGTAGAAACGGGCCACCGCCCGGCGCAGGGTGGGGATCCCTCGGTAGCCCGCGTAACCGTGAGCCCGCGGGTCCCGGGCGTTTTCCTCCATGGCCTCCAGGACGAAGGGCGGGGGGGCCATATCTGGGCTGCCGATGTCCAGGCGGATGACGTCGCGGCCCTCTGCCTGGAGCTCGGCGATCCGCTGCTCCAGGGCAGCGAAGGGATACGGCTTCAGGCGCTGCATGCGCTCCGAGGGGACAGGCGGCATCTCTATCCCACCTCCAAGGATTTTTCTTATTCTAATCCGCCGCGGGAATGGATGCGAAGCCGCCGCGTTTCTTGTGGCCTATCGGACAGCCGGGCGCGCCCTCCCAGCCGCTGGCCTGGCCGTCCCGGGTGGCGCGAGCGTTCCTCCTGCCCCTGAGGCTGCCTCACCGGCTGCAGGACCGCTCAGGTGTCCCTCGCGCCCAGGACCGCGCCGACGTAGATGTCGACCCAGTAGCGGTTGTTCACAACCAGGGCAAGGGCATTGCCGTTCAGATTGTAGATTCAGAACCCACCGCCCGGCACCGAGCTGTCGGTGGTCCACTGGATGCGGTTCGTCCCGGGGCTCGACCGACCGGCGTCCGCGTGTTCCTTAATCAGGTCGGTGTTCCCGTTGCCGAGCGTCTTCGAGACCTTGGCGGTGATCACTGTCATCGGCTCGTTCACATAGGCTTGTCGGCAAACGTCGTAGATGGTGACCTTCATCAGGACGACGCGGTCTTTCTTCGTTGATGTTCACGATAGGGTGGCTTGGCGAGGAATCATCGAACAGGGGCGGGGAGCCCACCACGTAGATCTGCTCGACCGTGATGCGGCCGCCCGCCCCTCGCCGCCTTCCTCGTCCGTGACCGTGTAGGTCCTGGGCGCGGTGTAGGCGCGGGACATGGGGGCTTATGCACCTTGAGTTTCAGGGCTGAGCTCGTGTGTGTTCCCTTCACCCCATTCGATCCAGACCCTCCACCGGCGATCGTTCACACCCGGGTCGCCGAACCAGAACGTCAGCGTCGCGTTCTTCCGGCAGTCCACCTTTTGGTTTAGGGACAAGATCGAGACGGTTGGCGAGACATTGTCCGCATAGATGGCGGCCGGGGTGGAGCCGGCGCGTTTTGGAGATGGAAAACGCAAAGGAGAAGGTGAGGAAAGGATGGGACTTTGGTTAGGGGATCCGAGGGGATGGCGAGGCCGGCCGGCGCGCGCGGAGCCGGTCCACCGTGTGAGGAGGGAGCGGGAGGGTTCCCAGGAGGATGCGGCCATCGGGGGTGGGGCCGTGGAAGTCGCTGCCCCCGGTGGGGACTAGATCGTAGATCCGGGCGAGCTCCATCAGGCGGGCGGTGTCGGCCTCGGAGTGGTCGGGATGGTAGACCTCCAAGCCAGCCAGACCGGCCTCCCAAAGCTGCCGGAGGTCCCGAGGCAGGCCGGAACGGCCAGGATGGGCCAGGACCGCCACCCCCCCGGCGGCCCGGATCCGGTCGATGACCTCTCGGGGATCCACAGGCCGCCGGGGCACGTAGGCCGGGCGATCCCGCCCCAGATAGTGGCGGAAGGCCTCTGCCTCATCGGCGACGTAGCCCTGTTCCACCATCGCCCGGGCCAGGTGCGGGCGTCCCAGCACGTCCCCCCGGGCCAGCTCCAGCACCCGCTGCCAGGGGACCGGCAGCCCTAGATGGGCCAGGCGCTCGGCCATCGCTTGGATCCGCTCCACCCGCTCCGCTTGCATCGCCTCCAGCATGCGGAGCAGCTCTGGATGGAGAGGGTCGATGAAGTAGCCCAGCAGGTCGATCTCCTCCTCCGGGCCGCCCACGCTGATCTCGACGCCGGGGATCACCTCCAGGGGCGTGTCCCGGGCGAGGGCCATCGCCTCGAGGACGCCCTGGGTGGTCTCATGGTCGGTGATGGCAAGGTATCGGAGGCCGCGCAATAGGGCCTCCTGCACCACCCGGGCGGGGGTCCACAGGCCATCCGAGGCGGTGGTATGGACGTGAAGGTCGAGGCGGACGCTCATCGCTTTTCGATGACGAACCGGATGGCCGTCCGCTCCTGGTCGTTGATCTTGACGTCAGCGAACTCGGGGATACAGACGATGTTGATGCCGTCCTGTACGAGGTAGGTGCGGGCGATGCAGATGGCCTTGACGGCCTGGTTGACGGCCCCGGCCCCAATGGCTTGCACCTCCGCCCGCCCGCGCTCCCGGACAACGCCTGCAATGGCGCCGGCCACGGCTGTGGTGCGCGACTTGGCAGCCACTTTAATGGTATCCATGATCTCCCTCCGTGGGGCTGAAGGATGGCGATGGAAAACCGCGGCCCGTGGCGAGGCATGCGTTTCCTGGTTGAGCGGCAGACCTCCTTCTGTGGATTCAGGGCAACGGAGGGAGCGACCCGCCGTTGCGGCCGGTTTGGGGAATATTATAACCTGGAGCCCCACCGCGTGGCGTAGGGCATGAGGGAGCGGACGGCGCGATGCCGCCCTCAGCGGGAGAGCCGCCGGACGATGCGTCCTCGGCTCAAATCGTAGGGGGAGAGCTCCACTAGCACCCGGTCCCCCAGGAGCACGCGGATGTAATACATCCGCATCCGGCCCGAGAGGTGGGCCAGCACCTCGTGGCCGTTGTCCAGGCGGACCTTGAACATCGTGTTCGGAAGCGTCTCCACCACCGTCCCTTCCACCTGGATAACATCCTTGGCCTTCTCGCCGCCTTTCGCCATCAGGCCTCCCGGGACGTTGGGGGTTGTCTCCTCGGGCATGGTCACCCATCTATGATTTTAAGCCGAATCCAGAGCGACCGGAATCCGCCGATGGGGTCATCCTCATCGCCCTTGAAACCACATCCACCAGGCCTGCCAGGGGAAGGGAGTGGGGGTGGGGGTGGGATAGGACCGCGGAGGAGAGGCCGGTGGGGTCTGGGCCAGGCGATAGGGGGTTTCTTGGGGGCGGACCATCCCGGCCTCCAGGCGGGCCCAGCGGGCGACGAACTCCTCGCTCCGGACGTAGCGGGCCCGTTCGGCCAGGCGGGTCGCCCGGGCCTGTTCGGTGGCAATGGCCGCGCGCAGGCGCTCCGCCCGCTCCACCCGTTGTCGGTAGAGCTCCAGGTTCCTCCAGGCGATGTAGGCCAGGATGAGCAGGGCGGCCAGCACGGCGAGGCGGACCCCCCAGCGCCATCCTCGATCCAGCCAACGGCGCATGTGGCATTTCCTCGCGTAGGAGTAGAGCGGACGCGTTCCGCAGATTCAACAAAAAACCCGGAGGCGGAAGTGGCCTCCGGGCAATGCCGGGGGCGGGATTTGAACCCGCACGGGCGCATGCCCACCACGCCCTGAACGTGGCGCGTCTGCCAGTTCCGCCACCCCGGCGTTTCGCCTTCAATTCTACCAGGGCCATCTGGGATGTCAAATCCGCTATGGCCGCGGGGAGTGCATTCTAAAGTCCTCGGACCCGCGTGTGGACGCAGGCCAACGGCGAGCAATTGGCCCACGGGTGGGCGAAGGCACTGCCTTCCCCCATCCGAACCTGCCTTCGCCCGCCCAGCCCGACAAAATCGGGATGTGCCCGCGGCGGGCGGCCGCTCTGCCCTCCGGCCTTTGGGGCGCTACTGAGGATCCTCTCACCGGACGTCGGCCCGGACGAGGGCGCGCTCCTGGGCGTCCAGGGCGGCGATGGCAGCGATGAAGACGATATCCTGCACCTCATCGCCGGTCTGCAGGACGTGGACGGGCTTGCCCATCCCCAAAAGGATCGGCCCGATGGCCTGGGCGTTCCCTAGGCGCTGCAGCAGCTTATACGAGATGTTCGCCGCCTCCAGGTCCGGGAAGACCAGCACGTTGGCGTCCCTCACCTGGCTGAAGGGATAGCGTTCCTCGATGATCTCCGGCACCACCGCTGTGTCCGCCTGCATCTCCCCGTCGATCAGGATGTCCGGCCGCCGCCGGCGCACGATCTCCACGGCCTGTCGCGCCTTCTCGGAGAGGGGGTGGCGTGTGCTGCCGAAGTTGGAGAAGGAGAGCATGGCCACCCGCGGCTCGATGTCGAAGCGCCGGGCGAAATCCGCCGCCATGATGGCGATCTCCGCCAGGTCCTCCGACGTGGACTCGATGTTCACCGTGGCGTCGGTGAAGAAGTAGACTTTTTCCTTCGCGATCATGATGTAAAGCCCGGCGACCTTGCGCATGCCCTCCCGAACGCCCACGACCTGGAGGGCGGGGCGGATCACAGAGGGGTAGTCGTAGGTGAGGCCGGAGATAAAGGCGTCGGCGTCCCCCATCTCCACCATCATGGGCCCCAAGTAGTTGGGCTCCAGCAGCAGCGCGCGGGCCAGGGGAAGGGTGACGCCTTTGCGCTGCCGCTTCTCGTAGAGACGCTGGGCATACTCCTCCAGCCGTGGGAACTCCGGCGGGTAGACGATCTCCGGCTGGCAACGCAAGCCCAGCTCCCCGATGCGCTGATGGATGACCTCGGGGCGCCCGATGAGGATGGGCCGGCCGATCCCCTCCTCCTGGATCAGGGCGGCAGCCCGCAGGATCTTGGGCTCCTCGCCCTCCCCGAAGGCGATGCGCTTGGGGGCCGCCTTCGCCTTGTTGATGATGAAGCGCATCACCTGGGTGCCCTTGCCCAGCCGGGCAGCCAGCCGCTCCCGGTATTCCTCGATGTCGATGTGGATCCGCGCCACGCCGGTCTCCATGGCCGCCTGGGCGACGGCCGGTGCCTCCCAGAGCATCACCCGCGGGTCCAGGGGCTTAGGGATGATGTAATCCGGCCCGAAGCGCAGCATCTCCAGCCCGTAGGCCTTCAGCACGCTGTCCGGAACGTCCTCCCGGGCCAGGGCGGCCAGGGCCCGGGCCGCGGCCAGCTTCATCTCGTCGTTGATGGCGCGCGCCCGCACGTCCAGGGCCCCGCGGAAGATGAAGGGGAAGCCCAGGACGTTGTTGACCTGGTTGGGGTAGTCGCTGCGGCCGGTGGCCACGATGGCGTCGGGGCGGACCTCCTTGGCCAGCTCGTAGCGGATCTCGGGGTCGGGGTTGGCCAGGGCGAAGATGATAGGCCGCTCGGCCATGGATTTCACCATCTCAGGGGCGAGCACGTCCGCCACCGAGAGGCCCAGGAAGACATCGGCCCCCCGGATGGCCTCGGCGATGGTACGGGCCTCGGTGTCGGCGGCGAAGCGCTCCTTGTAGGGGTTCATCCCCTCCTTGCGGCCTTTGTAGATCACCCCCTTCGTGTCCAGCATGATGAGGTTCTCCCTGCGCACCCCCAGCTTCACCCAGAGATCGGCGCAGGCAATGCCGGAGGCCCCTGCGCCGTTGACCACCACCTTGATCTGGTCGATGCGCTTGCCCACCAGCTCCAGGGCGTTGAGCAGGGCCGCCGCGGAGATCACCGCCGTCCCGTGCTGGTCGTCATGGAAGACCGGGATGTCCAGAGTGGACCGCAGGGTCTCCTCGATATAGAAGCATTCAGGCGCCTTGATGTCTTCCAGATTGATCCCCCCGAAGGTCGGGGCGATGGCCTGCGCCACCCGGATGAACTCGTCTGGATCCCGGGTGTTCACCTCGATGTCGATGGCGTCCACGTCGGCGAACTTCTTGAAGAGCACCGCCTTGCCTTCCATCACCGGCTTGGAGGCCAGGGCCCCTCGATCCCCCAGGCCCAGGATGGCGGTGCCGTTGGAGATCACGGCTACTAGGTTCCCCTTGACGGTGTATTCATAGGCCAAGTCCGGGTCCTTCTCGATCTCTAGGACCGGATACGCCACGCCCGGGCTGTAAGTCAGAGCGAGGTCCCGCTGGGTGATCATGGGTTTGGTGGGGACGATCTCCAGCTTGCCCGGACGGCCTTTGCGATGGTATTCCAGGGCATCTTCGCGGAGCACGGGAACCCCCTCGATGGGTAGGCTGAGCCGGATCCGCGTCTTTTACCTTACCCCCGTGCAAAGGGCCTGACAAACCGGCGCGGGGTGAGGGGTCTCTGGCTCCCTTTCCGCCCCTATTGGGCTACGGCGCTGTGACATTTGGGGGAGGGTTCAGTAAACAAAAGCCTCCAGGGCATAGGGAGCGACGCGGGAGCCTTCGCCTCCCGGGGCGCGCAGGCTGGCCCGGAGGGCCTTGGCATGTGCCCGGCGCTCCGCCAGGGAAAGGGAGCGGATCCCCCGAGCCTCCGCCGCCGCTCGGTGAGGCGTCCCTGACATTTCTATGAAATCCAAAAGGTGGGCCAGATCCCATCGGTTCGGCGGCATGGCCTTTATTGATCTTCGCCTTGCTATAGTGACATCTTTTGTATAGAATATATCCTACCTATCACAGGTAGGGAGGATGGGAGGATGCGGCCCAAAGGGAGTGCAGAATCGCTGGAGATGCGGCGGATGATC
>Ga0272447_1000125_pt1 | contig 55278 bp, 43 predicted proteins | sample YNPCB0133_FD_194589 | JGI IMG/M metagenome (GOLD analysis project Ga0272447, IMG submission 194589) | Hot spring microbial mat communities from Yellowstone National Park, WY, United States - YNP-CB-013-3 | ecosystem: Environmental > Aquatic > Thermal springs > Hot (42-90C) > Sediment | place...
CGGACGGTGTTGGAGGTGTATAATGTGTTAGGTCAGCGGGTGATGACGGTGGTGGATGGGGAGTTGAGTGCGGGGAGTTATCGGTATCAGGTGAATATGTCGGGGATGGCGAGTGGGGTGTATTTGTATCGGTTGCGCAGTCGGGATTTTGTGGCCACCAAGAAAATGATGCTCATCAAGTAGAGCTGAAGAAGAGAGAGCTCAAAAACAGCGAAGGCGTTCCGAGCGGGACGCCTTTTTGTTTTGTGCCTCTGTCTATGTGCAGGAGAGTGAGGTCATGCTGTCTTCCGAACGCAGTGAGGAATCCAGTATGGATGCTTCACTGTGCTTACGCTCCGTTCAGCACGAAAAGCGTGTTATGGCATGCACCTCTGTGTCGTTCCAAGCATTTTCTCTGTCATTCCGAGCGGTAGCGAGGAATCCATTACATGGATGCTTCGCTCAGCATGACCGTGCTATAGTCGTCAAAAAAGCTGTAACACAAAGCATAGGAAACCATTTTGCAAAGGTTGCAGTTCATCATGAAAAACTCTTTGTAATACCGATGGCTCAAAGGAGTTTGGTGTGGTTTCGCAACGACTTGCGGTTGCACGACCATGAAGCACTAACTGCAGCCCTTGCAGAGTCCAGCGACATACTTCTGCTATACTGCTTCGATGAGCGCCAGTTTGGCAAATTGCCTTCTGGTTTCCCAAAGACAGGAAAATTTCGTGCAAAGTTTTTGATTGAAAGTGTCGAGCACTTGCGTCAAGCCGTGCGTGAGCGCGGAGGTGAGCTACTGGTGCGAATGGGCAAGCCTGAACAGATTATTGCAGACCTTGCAGGGGCGTTAGGTATCACAAGCGTCTATTTTCATCAGGAAGCGACCAGCGAAGAGCAGTATGTGGAATCTGCTCTGCGGCAAAACTTAAATGCACTTGGTGTGCGCACAAGAGAATTTTGGGGTAGCACACTCTACCACAAGTCTGACTTGCCAATGTCTATTGAAGCTCTTCCTGATGTGTTTACAAACTTTCGTAAGCAAGTCGAGAAGCATGCACAGGTGCGACCGCTGTTCCCAACGCCAACACGCCTAAAACACTTTGCAGATGTTGAAGCAGGAGAAGTGCCAACGCTACAGGGTTTGGGACTGGAAGAACCACAGCCTGATGTGCGTGCCGTCATGACCTTCAAAGGTGGTGAAAGCCAAGGACTGCAAAGACTGCATGAATACATCTGGCAAAAAGATTTGCTCAAGACTTACAAAGACACGCGAAATGGATTGATTGGGGCAGATTACTCCTCGAAACTTTCGCCATGGTTAGCCAATGGTTGTCTTTCGCCAAGAAAAGTCTATGAAGAAGTCAAAAAGTACGAGGCACAACGCATCGCCAACGACTCCACCTACTGGCTAATTTTTGAACTGCTCTGGCGCGATTACTTCCGCTTCATTGCGCTAAAATATGGCAATAGGATATTTCATAAGTTTGGCATCAAGGGAAAACCAAGAGAGTGGTCTCATGATAGAGAGGCTTTTGAAAGATGGGTGGTCGGTAAAACTGGACAGCCATTCATTGATGCCAACATGCGTGAGCTGGCGGCAACAGGCTTTATGTCGAATCGTGGTAGGCAGAATGTAGCAAGTTATTTGGTGCATGATTTGAATGTGGACTGGCGTTGGGGCGCCGAATATTTTGAATCAGTACTTATTGACTATGATGTGTGCAGCAACTACGGTAACTGGAATTATGTAGCAGGCATTGGCAACGACCCACGAGAAGACCGCTACTTTAACCCAAAACGTCAGGCGGCACTTTACGACCCGAAGGCAGAATTCATCAAACGATGGATACCTGAACTAAGCTCATGGGACGCCAAACGTCTCATCGAGGCAGATAGCCTTGAGTACACTTAAATGTCATGTTCTTCTTTCTCAGTGGCGGCATCGTCTATGGGAACAGGGTAATTACCACTGAAACAAGCAGTGCAGTAACTACCTTGTTCACCTTCATATTTAGGCACGCTTTGAAGGAGTCCTTTGTAGGAGAGATAGGCTAATGAATCGACCCCAAGTTCTTGACAAATTTTCTGAACATCGCCGCCAAGTTGATGGGCAATAAGTTTGTCACGCGTCGGAAAATCCATACCGTAGAAGCAAGGGTTCATGATGGGTGGAGAACTGATGCGCATGTGAATTTCTTTGGGATGAGCTTCACGCAGCAGTTGAACCAGCATTTTGGATGTAGTGCCGCGCACAATGGAGTCATCGACGACCACAATGCGGCGGTTTCTAAGAATGCCGCGCACGATATTGTATTTGGCGCGAACTTTGAGTTGGCGGTCAACTTCTCCCGGCTGAATGAATGTGCGTCCAATGTAATGATTGCGAATTAAGCCAATTTCAAGGCGAGCTGATAAGCCGTGCTTATTGCTCTCAGTCACAAAGCCCAGTGCGGCAGTATTAGACGAGTCAGGGACGCTAATCACGGTAACATACTTTTCGTCTTTTTCAGGTTTCAAGCCAGCTTCAAGAGCAAGGTTTTTGCCTAATTTGCGTCGAACTTTATCGACAGACTCACCAAAGACGATGCTATCAGGACGCGAAAAATAAACATACTCAAAAATGCATCGAGCTTTGCGCGGCGAATGGGGCAAGTACATGGTCTTAAACTCGCCAGTCTCAACAGTGTTCTGATCAATCATGAGAATTTCTCCGGGCATGATTTCCCGTTCATATTTTGCCCCAATGAGGTCAAAGGCGCAGGTCTCGCTAGCTAAGAGATAAGCTGGTTTGGCTTTTTTATCGCAAGGTTTTTTTATGCCAAGTGCAAGCGGACGAAACCCTAAAGGGTCGCGGGCAGCAATAAGCGCATCATCAGTAAGAATAACCAATGAGTAAGCACCTTGCACTTGTGTGAGAGCATCATAGATACGCTCGAGCGTCGTAGGCGCTTTGCTGCGGGCAATAAGATGTAGGATAACTTCCGTATCAGAAGTAGCTTGAAAAATTACGCCATCTTCAGAGAGCTGTTTGCGTAAGGTACGGTGATTACTCAAGTTGCCATTATGTCCAAGCGCCAAATGCCCACCCTTGTAACTGACAGAAAAAGGCTGAATGTTCTGAATTGTCTTAGCTGAACCTGCCGTAGAGTAGCGATTGTGTCCGATAGCAGCCTTGCCCTTCAGATGTGAAAAAATCTGCTCATCACGAAACACTTCAGAAACCAGACCAAGTCCTTTGTGGCTACGAAATACGGGTTTTTGTTTTTCTGTATCAAAGTCAGAAACCACAATACCAGCGCCTTCTTGCCCACGGTGTTGCAAAGCATATAACCCATAGAAAGTATCGATAGCTGCTGTCGGAGAGTTGTATATACCGAAAACACCGCACATGAACCCTTAAAATGTCAAGTAATTAAGCACGCCTATAGCGACCATGCCGATAAGTGTTTCTGACGCCAAAAAAGAAAACAACTAGGCAAATCAGTGCAATAAGATAGGACTTTGAAACGAGCAGAGAAAAATCTTGGCGAAATTTTAGTAGACCGAAGGCACCAAAGAGTGCAAGCATGAGAAAACTAAGCGAAAGGATAAACACGGCATGTCTTGCACTACTATCCTGATAGGTCCGACTGCGTCGGAAAATGACATAAGCGGCATAGGTGAAGAGCATGAACCATAAAGTAAAATGCGCACCCAGCGAAAAGGAAGCAAAAGAACTTAATTCAGGAATGAGTACCTCCGTTTTGAAGGGCAAAGGTGGTGCAAGGGTAACAACCAGCCTATCAATGAACTTGGGGTCAATTTCAGCAAACTTTAGCTTGTAGAGTAGCCACTTCCAAAACCACTCATTGTAGAAGGCAGTAATGACAAGAAAAAGCACAGCTAAGCTGGTTGCAAAAAAAAGGTCATAGCTCTTTCTGGAGCGTGTAAAACCGATAGCAAACATAAATGAGCAATAAACAAACCACAGCAGCGAAATCTGCCAACCAAGCCAGTAGAGCTGACCATAACTGCTTGCCGGTAGAATGCCAGATAGTGCAAAAGATGAAAGCAGAAAAAAGATGCCTTTGGAAGCCAAGCAAAGAACAGCTAAAGCAGCATAAGTCAAAGCATGTGCTTGAAGACGGTCGGTGTTTTTGATGCGCTTGCTCCGATGATACAGCAAATAAGCAAAGAGCCCACCAAGAAGAATCAGCAAGAGCGACTCAAAAAATTGAAAGGACAGTTCGGGTGAAAGCATCTGGTCAAACCAGTATGATATGGCTGATTGCTTGGAGAGACGGAGAGAATCTTCTAAAGTCTTGAGCTGTGTGAGGCGTTCAAGAGAATCTCTGAGTAGAATGTGTTTGTTGGGCATTCTGGCGTCTTCAACGTCAGCGTTGTCGCAAAAACTTGCTTGAGGAAAGGATGTGTGGAGCTAAGGAGACTCGAACTCCTGACCTCTTCAATGCCATTGAAGCGCTCTACCAACTGAGCTATAGCCCCTTTCGTAGGGAGCAAAGATATAATGATTTTTCGACTTATGCAAAGCGCTCAGACATAACTTGGTCGAGTAACATACTCAATCGGGTCACGAATGCCTGCTTGCTCAAAGGCTCGCAACCTTAGTGCACAGCTATCACACACGCCACAGGCAATGTCGTTAGATTGATAGCATGACCATGATAGCTCAAAGGGAGCCTCTAACTCCATGCCACGGATGACAATCTCCCATTTTTTCATTCTAATTACAGGTGTAACGATTTCAATGTGAGTCGTCGGTTTTGTGCCAAGGCGAATGACCAGATTAAAGGCGTCATAGAATTCCTGTCGGCAATCAGGATAACCGGAGGAATCTTCTTCGACGGCACCAATGAAAATTTTATTAGCATGAATGACTTCTGCCCAGCTCGTGGCCATGGCTAAGATATTGGCATTGCGAAAAGGCACATAACTTGTTGGTATGTCGCGGCTGTGTAGATTCGCTCGTGAAACAGGAATTGAAAAGTCAGTCAGGGAAGAACCGCCGATTTGAGAAAGATGCCGCGCATCAATCACCAAACGCCGCTCAATACGGTAGTGGTCGCAAATATCGTGAAAAGCCTTCAGCTCACGCTGTTCAGTGCGCTGCCCGTAATTGAGATGCAAAGCAGCAAGCTCATAGCCTAAATGCTTAGCAATCGCTGTGGTGACCAAACTATCCATGCCACCGCTTAAAAGCACAACCGCTCGCATACTTTTCTGGTTAATCTTATGTTAAATTTTTAGAAAGATACTCATTTGCCGCATGTCAACAATAACCATAGCTCTAAAAGCGCTCTGAGGTATATTATTGCTCAAACCTTAAACCTGTCGCAAAATTGGTAAGAACAATTGCGCTTCTGCTTACGGGTCTGCTGCTGACATGCAGCAGTGTTGCGCAGCAAACTTCTCAACCAGTGAGGCTGAATCTGACTTGGTATCTTGATGCAACCGCCGACATGGATATTGCGGCAGGCGAACTGCCTCAGGCAACGGTGCGACATTTGACCACCAGCACATTTTTCCCACTCGCATGGCAACTCTATCAATCGCCTGATGTGTCAACAACACTCTGCATCTCCTCAGAGACCTTGAAGGCGCTTGTAGACTATGTGGCGCGCCTACGCGAATTTATTGACCTTAACAACAATACCATCGATGCAGACAGCTATCTCAAAAAGTATGGCGGAGAGACCGACCCATGGCTCGACATCTTACTTAAACCCTCTACTGCACTCTCTGCCAAAGAGTTAGACATGATGCTCAATATTTCCAAAAAGCAAAAACATCACGCCTTCAGCGTCAGCGAAAGTGTCTTAAAACGATTCCCCGAGTATGCACAATTGCTCCCCAGCGACATGCAAGTAGGGCAAATCATTGGCACGCAAAATCGCGCTCTTTACACCGTGCGCGACCGTATCCGCATCAAGTTTTTTTACACCATTGCGCATTTTGATTTGTCGCTGCTGACCACAAAGTATGTGCTGCCACTCTACGCCGCAAACGGTCGGCTTATCGACCCACGCACCGGTCGTGGACAAGCACTCACACTTGAGCTAACTGACTACTTTACATGCGATAACAACAATACGCCTGACAACCTGACCGATGACCGCTACGAACTGGCACGACCTATTGGCGAAGATGACTGCCAGCGACTTGTAGTAGAAACCTACAAGATGATGGAAATGGTGCTATTTATGCTGCGTCAAGGCACCAAAGCTCCAGCTGGCATAACACAAAGCAAAAACTCTAAAGAAAAGCAAAAAACATACAACATTGATGTGGCTACAACACCAGCTTTCAACGCCCTTTTGCCATTGTTGATAGATTTCAGCGCAGCACAGGATGCGTTAGGTGAGGCGGCAGACCTCCCGCTCAAATTGCATGCGCAGGCAGATGCCAAAGCACATGTCATGCGTGCCGCATACCGATTCAAATCATGGATTGGGGAACTCCCAAAAGGATTTGTCCCGCATGCCCTGATGGTCTCGCAAGCTTCACTGGGGCTCTACGAAGAACTGGGTAAGGTGTGGCTGCTTTGCCCAAAAGAAGCCTTGGCGAAAGCCTTGAAAAAAGACAAAAGTCAAATTCAACCTGCAGAAATAGCAAGCCCATATCAAGCTAAAGGGTCAAAGGTGTGGCTACTCTTTGATGAGACAGATGCAGTGGAATCGCTTAAATCGCGCTTGCAAGCAAAAAACTGGCAGGAAGAAATGCGCACATGGTTTGAATCGCTAAGCATGTATGCAGGGAGCCAAAATCTGCTTACCCTGTGTATAGACTTGAGCATGCTTTTGCATCACAACCTGCAAGCTTCACAATTTCTTAGCACATTCTTTAATGCCATAAATGTGCAGAGCAAAGGCAAAAAAAGTAGCATCATCACACTCAGACCAAGTGCACTCTTTGAAGCCCAGCCCAAAAGCAAGCAAAGTCAGATAAAACAGCTCAATGCGTTACCACTCTCGGCAAACATGAGCCTTGAGACATGGATAGACAATAAGGAAAAGCAACTGGCTTGGACCTACCTTGCACTTGTGCGAGCAGACCTTGAGAAAACAAACGTAGCGCCGCCACCAACTGATGTAGAATGCAAGCCCCTAAAAGCAAGTAAAGCACAAGCAGAATCGGGCTGCACAGCCGAACAGCGAGCATGGTTCGAGCTCTACGCTGCACAGCAAGCATTCTGGTTCGAGCGCTATGGTCAAAAAGTAGCTGAAAGCAACAGTGAGCTGGAAGAGATGGATAGAAATTTCAGAGCACATCTCGAGCAAGTCTATGAACAACTGGCTCGTGCAGGTATTGCCGTCGAGCGTAGAACGCTAGCACCTATCATTCTTCCACAAGAAAGACGACCACAGCGCATGCTTGACGCAAATGAAATTCAGTGTGATGGATTGCTCACAGAAGCAGAATGGTTCGAAAGCGCAGGTGTTTTTTCACCCGACCATGCTGAAGACTTGCCACTTGAAAAATGCTACTATGGCATAACAAATGACGCCTTCTACTTTGCGGCTGTGGCAAAAAGCGATAATCTCAAAGCACTGCTAAGCGATACAACGGTGCGACTTTCACTACTGCTAGCGTTTGAAGAAAATTCTGTTCTCGAATTCCCCTTGCGTCCTGTCAAACAAGCTGGAAGCCAGCTTAAGCTGGCTATAAGTGAAAGAGCATTGGAAGTCATCGTGCCATATTCAGAGTTGAGGCTTGCAAACCGTATTGGCTTTTTGGGAGCAATTGCTGGGCAGAAGCGTGTGCATGATAAAGATGCTTACTTGGGAATGGCACTATCTTGGCAAAAGGGAGAAAAAGTGGTTCGCTTTCCTAAAGAAAATTTCAGAACTGTGCAGGAAGACATCGTCAACACTGTGGAAGTGCGCTTTGAGTTGGATTTGTCAGCATATCCAACGGCACGGCGGGCAGAACTGGAGATTTTAAAACCGCAGCTTTCTGCACAGAAAATTTTGCTACGCGACGATGGTCGGCAAGGTGATGAGAAGCGCAACGACAAAATATGGTCAGCGCGACTTCGGTTGCGCCGCGGTGAATTGATAGAGTATCGTTATTGGGTAGAACAAAAAAGTGAAGGGCTGGAAAGACCGCGTGTGTGGCGCGTAGACGATGGTGTCAACACGCCCGGACGTGCAGTGGTGCGAGATACCTTTGAAAAGTTGGTGCGATAGGAAAAAAGAACACTTCTCCCGAAAACCTCAAGCTACCTCGCACAGGAAGTTCTGCATTGCCCAAATTACATGCTATGTCGAATAGCCGCAGTAACTTTTTCAGCGGCATTCTTGAAACTGTCGGCAGGAATCAAATTTAAGCCCGAGTCATCGAGCATGGATTTTGCAAGCTCAGCGTTAGTGCCTTCCAAACGGACAATGACAGGAATTTTGATATCGAGTGCCTTTGCTGCCTCAATGATGCCAGCAGCTACGCGGTCGCAGCGCACAATCCCGCCAAAGATATTGACCAAAATTGCCTTCACACTGGGGTCAGAAAGAATAATCTTGAAACCAGCTTCTACCGTTTTTGCACTTGCGCTGCCGCCGACATCCAGAAAATTAGCAGGCTTTCCGCCTGCAAGTTGGATAATATCCATCGTTGCCATAGCCAGACCAGCACCATTGACCATGCAGCCGACATTACCATCGAGTTTGACATAGTTGAGATTGGAAGCAGAGGCTTCCACTTCAAGTGGGTCTTCTTCGCTGATATCGCGCAACTCAAGAAACTCCTTGTGGCGAAAAAGCGCATTGTCGTCAAGATTGATTTTGGCATCTAATGCCAACACTTGACCTTCTTTGGTGACTACGAGCGGGTTGATTTCAGCCAGTGAAGCATCAATTTGCTGATAGGCATGGCAAAGAGCAAGAATAAATTGCACTGCATTTTTGAATTGTTCGCCCTCAAGACCTAAAAAGAAAGCCGCTTGACGAGCCTGATACGGCTGAACTCCAAGCAAAGGATGCAGGTGCTGCTTAAAAATCTTCTCAGGAGAATGTTCAGCGACAGCCTCAATTTCCACGCCACCTTCTGTGGAGACCATCAATACATTTTGCGAGACAGCACGGTCGAGTGTGATACCTAAGTAAAATTCCTTCTCTATGTTGACGCCTTGCTCAATGAGCAAGCGGCGAACTTCTTTGCCAGCTGGACCAGTCTGATGGGTAACGAGCTTCATGCCGAGCATTTTTTGCGCTACATCAAACGCTTCGTCAGCGCTCTTGACTACTTTGACCCCGCCAGCCTTGCCACGCCCACCTGCATGAATCTGCGCCTTGACAACTACTACTCCACCACCTTGTTCAGCAAGCAAGGTCGAAGCAGCAGCCCGAGCCTCTTCAGCACTGAAAGCCACAATGCCTTTGGGCACGGGAACATGATAGCGTCGCAGAATATCTTTGGCTTGATGTTCGTGAATGTTCATGGTAGAAGAGCATGAATTAGTTGCTCAAATAGATTGCAAACCGGCACTGGACTTGAATTCGCTAGGAGGATGAAACCAACGCTATGATTTTGCATCTTCGCCGACAACTTGGTCTTCAGCGCGACGCACTGAATTTTTGTATTTGCGCAAAAACTCTAAACGGTCTTTGACTTTTTCCATCGGAACTAACAGTTGTTGTTTGTTGAGAATTGCGCTTTCGCGTGTGTGATAAGTAATATCGTACTCATTGCTCATCACAATGGCTTCTTCGGGGCAGACTTCTTCGCAGTAGCCACAATAGATGCAACGAAGCATGTTAATTTCAAAGGTAATCGGGTATCGCTCCTGCGGAAGGTCAGTCTCACTGGCTTGCATAGAAATAGCCAGTGGTGGGCAAACACGAGCACACAAGCCACAAGCCACACAGCGTGTTCCAGTCTTATCTTCGCGCTCTACGAGCACAGGACGACCGCGAAAGATGGCTGGCGGTTTCCACTTCACCTCGGGATAAGACATCGTAGGTTTCGGACGAAACATCTGCACAAATGTGTAAGCCATAGCCTTGAAAATCTCGGGCAGGTAGAGCCGCTCAAGGAACGAGAGCTTGGTGCGCCGAATCGGAGGATTCTTAGACTGCATAGTACAACTGATAATAAGGTTAATGAAAAATCTTAACACAATGAGCCCACAGCCTGAATCTCATTTCAGGCTGATGCGGCACTTGATGCTACACTGTGCAATGCAAAAAATTATGCCGCAGAGTGAGAAGCCAAACGCCGAGGTGCTGTCTTCTTCTTAGCAGTCTTGTTGTCAGAAGACTTGGGCGTATCGGTAACCTTTGCATCTTTCAGTGCCGGACAGCAAGACTCTGGCGCACAAGATGACTTAGAAGCAGTTGCTGGGCACGATGACTTTGGCTTTGAAGCGTTCTTGGCGTCTTGTGCATATGAGGCAGCAGCAAGGCTGAGGACGAGCAGCGCAGTAAGCAGTAGGTCTCTCATTGAATTTTCCTTTCCGTTTCTTGGTTTGAAGTTTTCGATACAAAATAGCACAAAAGGCTAAGGAACAATATAACTCAGGACGACAAAGATGCAAAACACATTACGAACTCAAGAACACGCGTCTCGTGCATCGAGTTCTATTGAGCTTGAAAAAATTTCGCTTTCGTCGCTTGTAGAAACTCTCAACCTTGGCGAAAAGGTGCAAGCGCTGCTGCTATCTCTGCAAGCAGGGCGAAAAGTTACGCTATCGGGTTTGTATGGCTCGCTAGGCTCAATTCTGCTGGCTAAGCTCTTTGAAGCAAAATCGTCACCAATGCTTATTGTTGCTAAAGATGAGATGTTGCAGCTCTATGAACAAGATTTGCAAGAGCTTTTGGGCGAACGCTTTGTCATAGATTTTGTCAGAGACCCAGCGCTGGTGCTCTCGTCGTTGATGGCGGGTGAAAAGAAGATAGTGCTAAGCACGCCATTGGAACTGGGGCGAAAAGTGCTCGCGCAAGACAAAGCGGCACAGTGCCGCTTGACTATCCGAAAAGGTGAAGCTGTAGGCTATGAGCGCTTGCAAGCATTTTTACAAAGCAACGGTTTTGAACGAAAAGACTTTGTAGAGCAAGAAGGTGATTATGCCATACGCGGCTCTATTGTCGATGTCTTTTCCTTCGGTGCGCTGAAGCCCGTGCGGATTGAATTCTTTGGCGATGAAATCGAGTCTATTCGCAGTTTCGATGTCAATACTCAACTTTCGAGCTCACAGGAAGATGAAACTGAAATTGTGGCGAATTTGGTCGGCGTAGCAGATGCTGCCGAGTCGATTTTATCATACCTGCCGTCCGAGAGCCTTGTGGTAACAAGCGTCTTCGATGATGAAGATTTCGGGCCAAGCGACAGCGAATACTTTTCGCGCCACGAAATTGAAGCTAAACTGCAAGCCTTTGCAGAGTTGCAATTGCTCTCACTGACAAAGGGCAACTTTCATTTTGAAGCCGAGCCCCAGATGCGATTTGGTTCAAACTTTCATCTTTTTGCCGAGTCGCTGAAGAAAGATGCAACGCAGGGTGTTCAGAGCGTGGTGGCAATGGTGTCACAAAAAGAGCTTACCGATGTAGCAGAATTTTTAGTAGCAGAGCATGCCGCTGAAGAGCGTGCACCACTGACGCTCTACACGCTTGCGCTCAATCTCTACGAAGGCTTTCGGTTAGGGAATGTATCGCTTTACACAGAAGCGGATGTTTTCGGCAAGCTCCATGTGCATCGGCGGCATCGGCGCCGGCGACGCAGACAGATTTCCCTGCGAGAGTTACGCGCACTCAAAGTTGGCGACTTTATCGTGCACGAAGACTACGGCATCGGAATTTTCATGGGCTTGGAAAAAATTCAGGTTGCAGGCGCATGGCAAGAGTGCGTGCTCATTGAGTATGAAAAAGGCGACAAACTCTATGTCAATCTTCAGAATTTGCACTTGCTCTCCAAGTATGCTTCAGGCGAGGGCAACAAAGCAAAGCTTTCTCGCTTGGGTAGCGACAAATGGCAGCAGCAAAAAGAGCGTGCCAAAAAGCGCCTAAAAGATATTGCACGCAACCTTATTGAACTATATGCCAAGCGCAAAATGACCAAGGGGTTTGCAGCGCCGCCCGATAGTGTCTGGATGAGAGAGTTTGAAGCAGCTTTCATCTTCGAAGAGACCCCAGACCAGCTCAGTGCAATTGAAGCAGTCAAGCGCGATATGGAATCGCCAGCGCCAATGGATAGGCTCATCTGTGGCGATGCAGGATTTGGCAAGACCGAAGTGGCTATGCGCGCCGCCTTCAAAGCTGTAGAGGGAGGCAAGCAAGTTGCCGTGCTGGTGCCAACCACGATTTTGGCGCATCAGCACTTTCAGACCTTCAAACAGCGGTTCCAAAATTTCCCCACACGCATTGAAGTGCTAAGCCGATTTGTACCAAAATCGGAGCAAAAACGCATCATTGAAGAAATTCGAAAGGGAACGGTCGATATTGTCATCGGCACGCATCGCTTAGTGTCGAAAGACGTTAAGTTCAAAGACTTGGGGCTACTCATCATTGACGAAGAGCAACACTTTGGCGTGGCAACAAAGGAGAAACTGCGTGAGGAATTTCCAACTGTTGATACGCTGACGCTAACGGCAACGCCAATTCCGCGCACGCTGCAATTTTCAATGATGGGCGCTCGCGACCTTTCAATTATTTCTACTCCGCCGAAAAATCGTCAGCCCATTGAAACGATTGTCCATGAGTTTGACCAAGAGCTCATTCGGCAAGCCATTGCACGAGAGCTAGCACGTGGTGGACAAGTGTTTTTCCTACACAACCGCATTGATACAATTGAGCAGATTTTTGATATGCTCAAGCGCCTCTTTCCGAAGGCAAGAATACGCATTGCACATGCGCAACTGCCCGGTCGAGAGCTGGAGCAGATCATGATGGATTTTATCGAAAAAGAAATTGACATTTTAGTCTGCACAACGATTGTGGAGTCAGGGCTCGATATCTCGAATGTGAATACAATTCTTATCAATCGTGCCGATACCTTAGGGCTGGCAGACCTCTATCAACTGCGTGGACGTGTGGGGCGCAGCGACCGAAAAGCGTATTGCTACCTGCTTACGCCACCGGCGTCAACGCTGACACCAGAAGCTTTGCAACGCCTCGCTACTATTGAGGAATTTACAGAGCTCGGGTCGGGCTTCAACGTCGCTCTGCGCGACCTCGATATTCGCGGTGCAGGTAACCTCTTGGGAGCAGAACAATCTGGCTTCATCTATGAACTGGGGTTCGATTTGTATCAGAAAATTTTAGAAGAAGCCGTGGCTGAACTCAAATCCACAGAGTTTCAAAACATCTTCAAGGAAGCCGAAGCGCAAAAATCTAAGCCAAATAAGCCAACTGAAATAACTTTCTTTTTCAATGCGCTAATTCCAGATTACTATGTGGAATCGGCATCAGAGCGGTTTGCACTCTACGAGCGCCTCTCGAAAGCTACAAGCGAAGACGCTTTAGCACAGCTGAGTGCAGAGTTGCAAGACCGCTTTGGCAAGTTGCCCGAAGAGTGTGAGCATCTTTTGCTGGTGGCGCGTCTAAGAATTGTAGCCACAGCACTCATGATTTCGCGCATTGAAATCATGGAAAAAAAATGTGTCTTTACTTTCCCCGAAGGCGAAGACAAAAGTTTCTATGAAGGCAAAATTTTCGGAGCCGTGCTGGAAGCCGTAAGCACAGGTGCGCTAAGCCACTATGCGCCAGTCTTCAAGAATGAAAAACGGCTCAAATTGGAGATTTCTTTCCCAAAGAGTTACAAAGACTCACCAAAACAAGCAGTGGAGACCGTCTTAAGCATTTTGGAAAAATTCCAGCCTGAAGCACAAGCCTTGAGCGAAGCATAAAGTCAGCGTGAATCCGTCTTGGGAAGATCGAGCTTGATGTGAAGCTCGCGAAGTTGTTTTTCTGAGACTGGCGTTGGTGCGCCGGTCATCAGGTCTTGCGCTTTTTGATTGAGTGGAAAGGCAATGACTTCACGAATGTTGTGCTCATCGCGGTAGAGCATGACCATGCGGTCAATGCCCGGAGCAATGCCACCGTGTGGCGGCGCGCCATGTTGAAACGCACGAATCATGTGACCAAATTTCGCATCAACTTCTTCTTTTGTGTAGCCAGCAATCTCGAAGGCTTTATACATAATTTCAGGCTTATGATTGCGAATGGCACCGCTTGAAAGCTCAATGCCGTTGCAGACAATGTCGTACTGATAAGCCAAGATTTCCAGCGGGTCTTTGCTAAGCAGTGCCTCTAAGCCGCCCTGTGGCATGGAAAAGGGATTGTGCGAAAAGTCAATTTTCTTTTGTTCCTCGTTGTATTCAAACATGGGAAAATCCACAATCCAGCAAAAAGCTAGCAAGTCTTTATCAAGCGCATAATGTTTGCCGAAGTAATTGCGCAGAGCACCCATAGCTTTGCAGGTTTTTTCCCATGTACCAGCGGCAAAGAAGACCACATCACCAGTGTCAAGAGAGAGACGGGTTTTAAGGCGTTCCTTTTCTGCGTCGGAAAGAAACTTGTAAATAGGGCTTTGTACTTCGTTTTCACGGTAACGAATGTAAGCCAGACCGGGCAACCCGAGCTCGGTTTTGGCGTAGTCCTCTGCTTTGTCGTAGAACAGTCGCGGTTCATTAGCTTTGCCTTTTAGAACCAATGCTTTGACACAGCGACCTTTTCCTGTGTTTTGTGCAAAGACCTTGAAAGAAGAGCCCACGAAAATATCTGTGACGTCTTCAATCACTAAGGGAATGCGGAGGTCAGGTTTGTCGGAGCCATAGCGGTTCATGGCATCAAGATATTTGATGCGCGGGAAGGGAAGTTGCATGATGCGCTTGCAAGACAGCACACTGGTAAGATGAGCAAACAATCCTTCCAGTACCTCAAAGAGCTCATCTTGCGTGATGAACGCCATTTCCATGTCAAGCTGGTAGAATTCACCGGGACTTCGGTCGGCACGCGCATCTTCATCGCGAAAGCATGGTGCAATTTGGAAGTATTTGTCAAAGCCAGCCACCATCAGTAGTTGCTTGAACTGCTGCGGTGCTTGAGGCAAAGCATAAAACTTGCCCGGATGCAAGCGGCTGGGCACAAGGTAATCGCGTGCGCCTTCAGGAGAGCTACAGGTCAGAATCGGCGTTTGAATTTCATGAAAGCCTAAGCCCACAAGGTATTTGCGAATCTCGAAAATCATCCGTGAGCGATACAAAATGTTTTCATGCAGGTGCTCACGACGTAGGTCAAGGAAGCGGTATTTTAGGCGCAACTCTTCCGAAGTAGGCACTTCATCGGCAATCGGAAAGGGCAGGGGCTCGGCTGCATTTTCAACAGTCATGGCATGGACACGCACCTCGATTTCACCAGTTGGCAAATGCTCGTTGATGGTATCTTCTGCGCGTGGCACAACCTGACCTTGAACTGTAATGACCGACTCTACACGCAAGTGCTCAATCTGATGAAAAATATCAGCATGATAGGGCTCGAAGACCAGCTGGCAAATCCCCGTGTGGTCTCGCAAATCCACAAAAATTAATCCGCCGTGGTCTCGCTTGCGGTGAATCCAGCCAGCAAGTTTGACCTCCGTAAAAATGTGCTCACGGCGAAGCGCGCCGCAAAAGTGTGTGCGATAAGTCATTGAAGGAAAACGCTAAAAAATCGAGATAGAATCTCAAATATAGCCAATCTGGCTTGGGGAAAAAATTAGTTCATGCCTCAGCTTGCAAGAAGGTTGCATCGCATCACGGCGAAGCAGGCACCTCACGCTTGAAGAAAACATATCCACCGCTACGCTTAATGACCTTAAGTTCTGGAAATTGCTCATACCATTTTGCGCCATCGAGCTTGGCAACAAAATAAGCGGGCTTCTTAATTGGACCTGTAGCCAGCCACTCATGGTCAAGCGTGCTGGGGCTTTGATTCGGGCGCAGGCGCGCATAAAAATACGGCGCATAGCTTTTGTAACCTGTAACAATGTAGCAATCTTCATCTTGCAGGGACTGATAGAATCGAATCGGCTCGGCTTGCGTGTATGCCTCAACCTTAGGCGCAATAAAGAGCGTGAAGAAATGTAGCGTAAGCGCACTGGAAAAAAATAGCGTGCCAAAGCCAAACTCGAACTTTTGTTGTTGCAATAGCCATACACTAAGCATAACGAGTACAAAATAAGCGGCGCCAATAAGCCATTCATATCCGCTCCACGCAACTGGCGACTGCAAAACTGCCCGCACTAGCTCATCTTTAATGAAGGGCAAAATCCATGATGGGTGAGAAATGACAATCGGAAAGAGCACAAGCAGAAGTGCAATCAAACTGCCAAACACCGCACACGCTACGCTGGCGGAAGTACGCCATGCAGCTTTGCCCGAAAGAACTTGGCAGATTTGATGCGTGGCAAGGAAGGTCAGCGGAAAGTAGCACAGTGAAGAGTAATGCGCAATCTTCGTCTGCGAGATGGAAAAAATCGTAAGCACTACGCCGAAAAGAATAATCATCAAAAGTGCAAAAGCGGATGGCGTATCACGGTCAGCGGCAGCACGGCGAAACGCTGGCAACGCAATAAACGAAGCGGGAAAAACCCCAAACAACAGCACCACGAAGTGATAGTAAAACGGCTGACCATGCCCTGCCACAGGCTCACGAAAAAGACCAATCTGATAGCTGATAAATGACCAAAGAAACCACCATCCGTGTTGCACAGTCTCTAAGCCATACCATAGCGAAGAGACCACAAGCGCAACAGCGCCGAACAGCAGTGCATCTGTTATTGTCAGCACCCAGCGTCTGAAGCGGTAAAAAGAAATGAGGGTGTAGATAATGCCCGATAATCCTGAAACCAGAAGCGCAACAGGACCTTTGGTCAAGATACCCAGACCGATAAATGTGCCAGAGAAGATAAGATACTTTCGCCGTTGCCAAAGCGGTGAATTTTCATCGAGAGTGGAGGCAAGGAAAAAGCAATACACACCAAGAAAAATGAAAAGATTGAACACGGGGTCAATAATGGCGGTCTTGAAGTAGAAATGAGGCAAAAAGGAACCGAAGTAAGCCATTGCCCAAAAAAGACCAAAGCGTTCATTGTAGAGCCGCCGCCCGATGAAAAAAAGCACAAGCAGCGTGATGGTGCCGCAAAGCGCATTAGGCAGGCGAGCCGCAAATTCATTGACCCCAAAAAGATGCATAGAAAGGGCTTGTAGCCAGATAAAAAGAGGCGGTTTTTCCCAGAAAGGCTCAAAATTGATTTGCACACGCGTGTAATTGCCTGTAACGAGCATTTCACGAGCTGATTCAGCGAAATTGATTTCATCCCAATCAAATAGATGCACCGTGCCAAGAAACGGCACAAAAAAAGCAAGCGAGACAACCGCAATGATGAGGCTGTATCGCACTGCAAGTGAGGTCTGAAGCAAGCCAGAAAAAAAGGTTGTCATAGCGTAATGAAGTGATGAAAATTTTTGCCTAAATAATTAGATGCAGCAAGACGATATTTTCGCACCGCATCCAAAAATGTTCAAGAATAGCATCCATGAGCGAGCTATCCTTATCACAGTCTCTGAGCGAGAAAATTTTGCAAGGCGACAAGCGCGCGCTGGCACGATTGCTGACACGCATTGAAAATAATGATGCGTCAGCAGAATCTATTCTTTCGGAGCTGTATGCTAATGTGGGAAGAGCTTACCGCATCGGGATTACGGGTCCGCCGGGCGCAGGCAAAAGCACCATTACCAGCAAACTTACACGCCATCTGCGGCAGACAGGTGAGAAAGTTGCCATTATTGCCGTCGACCCCACCAGTCCCTTCACAGGTGGTGCGCTGTTGGGAGATAGGGTTCGAATGAGCGAAGTGATGCTCGATGAAGGCGTATTTATTCGCTCTATGGCAACACGTGGCAGTTTGGGCGGCTTGGCAAAGAAGGCTACAGAAGTTGCCGATGTGCTCGATGCAGCAGGCTACACGACCATCATCTTCGAGACCGTCGGGGTCGGACAATCCGAACTTGATGTGGTGCATGCTGCTGACACTACCGTGGTGACCTTAGTGCCAGAGTCAGGAGATGCAATTCAAGCCATGAAAGCAGGGCTGATGGAAATTGCAGATATCTTTGTCATGAACAAAGCTGACCGGCAAGATGCAGACAAAGCCGTGCAAGCCCTATCTGCCAGCTTGGAACTGCGCCAACATTCAGCGCAGGCGTGGTTGCCAAGAGTCGTCAAAACCGTGGCTACAATGGGACAGGGCATTGCGGAGTTGCTACAAGCCATCAATGCCCACCGAGCCTTTCTGGAAACAGACGCTCGCCTTGTGGAGCGACGACGAGAGCGGCAACAAAATTTTGTCCAAAGTGTGGTCGAAGAAAAATGGCGACAGACCTTCTGGACAGCCCAGCGCATAGAAGAACTGCGCAAACGAGTCATCCAGCATGAATCACCATACAAAATTGCTGAAGACTTGCTACAGAAAAACCCGTGAGCCTCAAAAAAGCTGAGTCATCAAGCAAGAGATGAGGAGTTATCAAAAGCTTGCAAAGTCCATAACTCTTTAGCACATTCTTACACGTGTTCGTCCAAAACGACCATGTGCACAAAAGTTTGTGCACTACGGAAAAAAACAAAGACACTTAGATTTTTTGGTGCCAACTTTGAAGGCAGCAGGAGGTGGCGATGGGCTTAGGAGATTGGATACGGGGAATTGCCACAGCAATTTCAACAGTAGGGACAGCGGCAAAAACGGTCGCAAAGCACGTCTCTGCAAAAGCTGATATTGTGATTCCAGAAAAAGCATGTAACCTATTTCTTGAAGCGATTACTAAGCGCGACAGCGTAATTCAAAAGCCTCATTTGGTCATTCACGACAAGTGGTTTGAACTGAAATTTTTTCACGTTCAGCCACTGGGGCAGACGCTGTTCTGTGTTTTGCCGCTGCACATTGCCGAGTTGATTATTAATTCAGAACATCACTATGCCGTAATTGAGCGCGCTGGCAAAATCTCCATTGTATCAAGTAGCTTCTGGCAGGGCTTGTGGCACAAGCTATGGCAAGTTTATCTCAACACAAGTCGTGGCGAGAAAAAAATCCTGCAAGCTATTGCGAAAAGTGTTGAGCATATTGACTTTCTGCCTGCCTTTCGCCTGTGTGGCGGAGAAATCCGTCCCGCTGCGTTGCGTTTCAACCTAACCAATGTGCTTAAGCAGAACCAAGTGATGTCTTTGCTCATGGAGCATGGTATCACGGATATTGTGGGCATCTCATCGGTCAGTGAAGAGGAAGGGCAATTTGTGCTCAGTGTGCGCATCGGCAGTAAGGTGGTCGACTCGCCAAGAAAAGCCGAGATGATGTTTAGCCTGCGCCAAAGCATGAGTTGAACATCGGCTCAATAGTTAATGATACCGCCATCGGCAGATGCTGAAAGATGTGTATGCTGAAGTGTGCCTGCTCACATGAGACGTAAATTGCTTTACAAATCCACACTCTGCAAGACTGCCAGAAAGGCCAGCTCATACGAAAGGCATGAAAATGCTATATTGCGAGCAACTCAACGGCAAAAGCAGAGAATGCCTTCAACAGCGCAGCAAGGATGGCAGACAGACGATTTACTGGTCGTTAGGCATCTGAAAACATACTTTCCCATTCGCAAAGGTATTTTTTCTAGAACGGTCGGCTATGTCAAAGCCGTCGACGATGTCTCTTTTACAGTTCGGCGTGGGGAGACGCTGGGATTAGTGGGCGAGTCAGGCTGCGGCAAAACAACCTTAGGGCGCAGCTTGCTAAGATTGATTGAGCCCACTGATGGTGAAATTTTTTTTGAAGGAAAGAACATTCGCACCATGAAACCCCATGAACTGCGTGTCTTGCGCAAAGACATGCAAATTATTTTTCAGGACCCCTTCAGTTCGCTCAATCCACGCCTAACCGTCGGGCAAATGTTGCGTGAGGTCTTAGAGGTACATCAGTTGGCAGAAGGCAAAGCCGCCGAAAAGAGAGCCGCAGAACTTCTGGAGCAAGTGGGACTGAGCGCGCAGTATCTCAATCGCTATCCGCATGAGTTTTCAGGTGGGCAGCGTCAGCGCCTAGGTATTGCGCGAGCGTTAGCCGTAGAGCCGAAGTTTATCATTTGCGATGAGCCCGTTTCGGCACTTGATGTCTCAATTCAATCGCAAATCATCAACCTCCTAAAGGATTTGCAGAAAGCATTGGGCTTGACATATTTGTTTATTGCGCATGACCTATCCGTCGTGGAGTATATTTCTGACCGAGTGGCAGTGATGTATTTGGGCAAGATAGTAGAAATTGCTGAGTGTGAAGACCTCTATCGCTTGCCGCAGCACCCTTATACAGAAGCCTTGCTGTCGGCAGTTCCTATTCCTGACCCTAAACTCAAACGCAAGCGGATTGTGCTCACAGGCGATATTCCAAGTCCAGCAAATGTGCCAAGCGGTTGTGGCTTTCATCCAAGATGCCCCAAAGCAGAAGAGATGTGCAAACAGCTGATGCCACAGCTACAGGCAATACCATCCAACCCAATGCATTATGTCAGTTGCTTGCTCTATGAGAGCAGCCGACCATCAGCCAGCAAGCATGAAAAGTGGTAGCGAAAATGTTTTGAAAACTTTCAACTCACCTAAAAAATATGTCGGAGCAAAGCTCAAAACGAGGGTCGCGTCGGCTTCTTATCATCTTTTTGGTCTTACTGGGACTGTTGGGCGTGCTGACCGTCATTCGCGCGCTTCAAACCAAGAGCACGATTCCAAAAGAAGCTGTGCTCATGATGTCGCTCAGCGGCAATTTGCCTGAACGAGTGTTCATTGATGCGCCATCTTTTTTTGCGGGGCAGCGTCCAGTGCTCACCTTTCAGAGTGCTTTGCGAGCATTGAACCGCGCAAAAGAGGATGATCGAATCAAGCTCATCGTAATGGAGATTTCAAACCTTTCGGCGGCATTTTCCAAGCTGGCAGAATTGCGAGAAGCCGTTGAAGAGGTGCGCAAAGCAGGAAAGGATGTATGGGCATATCTAAAAGGCGGGGGCGATAAGGAATACTACATGGCAGCGGCGTGCAGTAAAATCTATGTTGAGCCGTATAGCTTCTACCTCATTGATGGATTAAGTTTAGAGAACCTCTATTTCAAAACCACATTAGAGAAAATCGGAATAGAAGTTGAAGCCATTCGCCGAGGCAAATATAAAAGTGCTGTCGAGCCGCTGATACGCGATAGCCAAAGCGAAGCTGACCGAGAGCAAGACGAAGCCCTGCTCGATGCCTTCGACAAAGCATACATAGAAGCCATTTGCAAAGGACGAAATCTTTCCGAAGCACAGGTCAGGCAACTTATCAACGATGTCGCCTACTTTTCTGAAAAGCAGTGTGTTGACTTCAAGCTGGCAGATAGCATTGCCTACATGGACGACCTCAAAGAACAACTTAAGGCACGCTTTGCGGCAAAAAGCGATAAGGAGGTCTTTTGTTCGCTTTCCGACTATGAGGCAGAAGAAGACCGAAAAGGTGAAAAAATTGCCGTCGTCTATGTTCAGGGTGGAATCATTGATGGCAAGAGTGTGCTACGCCCGGATGGCAACGACAATGTAGGCGATAGAGACATCACAAAAGCCCTAAGAGAAATACAAGAAGATGAAACCATAAAAGCGGTAATTTTGCGCGTCGATAGCCCCGGCGGGTCGGTAACTGCATCCGAGAAGATGTCGCAGGCGATTGTCAAAACAAAGGCAAAAAAGCCAGTGCTGGTATCAATGTCGGGAGTGGCGGCATCGGGCGGATATTGGATATCGGCAGAGGTCGAGAAAATCTTGGCACATCCGCTCACCATCACAGGTTCAATTGGCATTTTTGCTATCAAGCCTAACCTGAAAAAGCTGCAAAACGAAATCGGACTCAAGCGAGAAGTGCTCTTGCGCGGCAAATTTGCAGACTCTTTCAATCTGTTTGAGAAACTCTCGCCAGAAGCCTATCAAAAAGTAGATGCGCTCATTGGTGAAGGCTATCAACGCTTTCTTGAGCATGTCGCTGAAGGACGCAAAATGAAACCCGAGCAAGTCGACTCGATTGCACAAGGGCGCGTCTGGATTGGTCAGGCGGCAAAATCCATCGGTTTAGTCGATGAACTGGGCGGATTTAATCGTGCCGTGGCGGTAGCAAAAGAATTGGCAAAGCTCGACCAAAATTCACGAGTGAGGCTGGTGGAGTATCCAAAGCGCACAACATTCTTTGATGCGCTATTTGGCGAAGACGACGATGAAGAAAGCGCTTGGGCAAAACTCTATCGCCAGCTGAAGAACAGTATAAAGGGTGAAATATGGACAGAAATTTTGGGGCAAAGTGAGCTCACAGAAAGCGCTAAACGCCAAATCCGTTATTTGGAGAACATGCTAAACGCAAACTTCAAGCTGTGGGCACAAATGTCGCGTGAAATTGTCATCAAATAGCGCACGCACTTGGAAGAGTATCGCAAATACCTGCAGCCAGCTGTAGTCTCGCGCCTTGGCACGATTGAGCTAAAGGCAAAGATGATTGTCGAAGGCTTTATCACCGGACTGCACAAAAGTCCCTACCACGGCTTTAGCGTGGAATTTGCCGAGCATCGCCAATACACCTTCGGCGATGAACCCCGCCACATCGACTGGCGCGTCTATGGCAGAACGGGCAAGTATTACATCAAGCAGTATGAAGAAGAAACCAATCTGCGCTGCTACATTTTGCTCGATGTCTCCAGCTCCATGTCGTTTTCATCTTCCAAAGACCTTCTGCCAAAAATCGAGTATGCCAGCTACTTGGCAGCAGCACTGACGCTGTTCATGACTGGTCAGCGTGATGCCGTCAGCCTAACCACTTACAGCGAGACCTTACAGACCTTTCTGCCGCCCAGCCTCAAGCCTTCGCACCAAAACTTGATTTTGAAAACCTTGCATCAGACCAGCCAAGCAGCGCAACAAACACGCGGTCGGGGCACTAACACCGCCGCCGCACTAAAAAAATTTGCCGAGTATTTGCAAAAACGCAGCTTTATAGTCGTGCTAAGCGATTTTTGGGATGAGCCCGAAAAGCTCATTGCGGCACTCAAGCATTTCCGACACCGACGCAACGAAGTCATCGCCTTCCACATCCTTGACCCAAAAGAACGAGACCTCAGTTTCGACAGCGATGCAGAAATGATTGACCTCGAGACAGGCGAACGCCTCATAACCAGTCCGCGCCAACTTCAAATCGCTTACAGGACAGCTTTCGAAGCACGTGAGCGCACACTGAAACAGCAACTCATCGATAGTGCCATTGACTATGTAACGATTGAAACCTCACAACCTTTTGATGTCGCCTTGCTGGCATATCTCAAAAAGCGCAGCATGTTGGGATAAGCACATCGCGCTAAAGAAAGGCTTTGCGGAGGCGCACCAAATCGTCTAACTTCAAGCAAAACTTTCCAAACAATGCGCAGAATACTGCTTTCTGGAACACTGCTTGGCATACTGCTCACTTGGGTTGCGGTCGTGAAGGCGCAAGACTCGGTGAGCATTCTTTTCCGCTATCAATCCCTTAGCTCGCCAGCGCCGACGCGCGTGCATTTTCCCGGAGAGTTCAACAACTGGGGACCCAATACCAACGGCAATATCGCATCAGGCACACCGTCACAAGGTGATTTCAATACGGCAACGGGACTGTGGGAAAAAACAATTCGCTTGCCGCTGGGCACATACCAATACAAAATCAATGAAAACGGTGTGGTTGCAGGCTGGCGCACAGACCCGCTGAATCGGCGCTACAATCCAGCAGACAATGATAATTCCATCCTGACCGTTGAACCGCTTACGCTCTTTCAAGTAGCGGTCTTCCCGTATGTCAGTGGCTCACTGCCGTTTGGCGAACGCTTTGTGGTGCGAACCGCTCGCCCAGTGCTCAGTGCAGGCATTTTTCGTGCGCAAACTGTAACCATAAGCTCCCTGTCGGCAAGCCTTGATGGCGCACCAATTGCAAATCCAATCTCGTTCTACAATGCGGCAACAGGAATTTTTTCGTATCAGCCGCCTAGCAATGTGCCAGATGGCATACACACGTTTCGCATTTCAGCAACAGGCTCAAATGGCGTAACTCGAACAGACTCCATTCAATTTGAAGTGCGAGCACGACCCATTCAGATTGAAACGCCAAGCTTTGTTACACGCAAAGATTCGTTCAATGTGGGCGGGTTTGTCAGCGACAGTCGCATTTCAGCCGTGCAAATTAGTGTCAATGGCGGCGCAAGTCTCACGCAAGCGGTCATATCTGGCGGATTTGATAGAGTAGTGCCCTTGCAAAATGGACGCAATGTGATTCGTGTCAGTGCTACCGTAGGGAGTGAGACCTTCACCGATAGTGTCATCATCACCAAGTTTGTGCCGCAGGCACCTGTGGCAGTGGCGACGGTAAGCGTATCAGGAAACGCAATTACGCTGTCGGCAAGTGCAAGCACCGACCCACAAGGTCAGGCACTGACATTTGCATGGCGCGATGTAGAAGGCGTGCCGTTAGGACTATCAGGGCGAACAGGCGAGAGCGTTACCATCACAAAACCGACGCGCCCAGGCGATTATCCCTTCCTGCTGATTGCGCGTGACCCAGACGGCAATGCCGATACCGTGCGACAATACTTCACCGTGCGTGCAAGTGGCGAAGTCATTGTGCCAAGTTATGAAGCCGTGCCAGATTGGGTGCGCCAGATGCGGCTGTATCTCCTATTCCCAAAAGCGGCATCAAATCAAAATTCGGGCATCTTGCGCGACCTGATTGCACGCGGCAAATCGCCCGGCGGATTGGAATACATCCGAGACATGGGCTTCAATACCATTTGGATAATGCCCGTGATGAAAACCGATAACGACCGCATTGATAACGGTATCGGCATCGGCTACAACATCGTGGATTTTTACTCAGTGGTCTCGACATACGGCACAGGGCAAGATTTCAAGGACTTCGTGAGTGAAGCGCATCGTCTGGGCTTGAAAGTCATTTTGGATGTTACGCCAAACCACACAGGGCGCAACCATCCTTGGGCAGTGAGCGCACGCACCTTAGGACGACGCTCCCCACACTTTACATGGTATCAACGCACCATTCCGACATCAGGACCGGCAACAAACACTAATGGGTTGGGCTGGGGCACCGATGCGGCAGGGTTTGTCTTCTACGGCGGCTTTAGCCAAGCCTTGCTCAATTTTGAATGGAGCGATTTGGATGCGCGTCACGCCATGCTCGAGGTCTATAAACATTGGCTCAAGGAATTTGACCTCGATGGCTTCCGCTTCGATGTCTACTGGGGACCGCACCGACGCAACGGGCGAGCCAATTTCGATGAATTTCTGCGGCGAGAATTAAAACGCATCAAAGGCGATATTTATTTGCTGGCGGAAGCAGATGGAACGGGCATTGGCAGCGAGAGCATTTTTGCAGACCATCAATCTGGCGGCCTGCGCGGCGGCGCCGATGCTGGCTACGACTGGAAACTCTATGGCGGCGTCATTCGAGGCTTTAACTTCACGCCGCAAGCCATTAACGCCCTGCACAATGAACTCTTCAACGGCGGCTACTATCCCGGACCAAACTCTTTCTACATGCGCTTCTTGGAAAATAAAGACGAAGACCGCATTGCTTTTCTCTATCGCACAGCCGACACGCTAACGGCATACCGGCGCACGATGGCAATGGCAAGCGTCATCTTCACAGCGCCCGGACATCCGATGCTTTACTGCGGTCAAGAAGTCGGGGCAGGATTTCCGACCACGGCAACCAACTTGGGCGAACCAGACCTCAACGTGCGCCGCCGCGGCATCATTGACTGGAACCATCCGGGACGCACGCTACTGATGCCACACTATCAACGGCTGGCACACATTCGCGCACAATTCCCAGCATTTTGGACACAAAACTTTCAGCGCCTCATGCCAAGCAACAACAACGATTTCATCTATGCCTTCACGCGACCGTTTGAAAATCAAAATGCAATAACCGTTGTCAATTTCTCCAACCAAACACAGAGTGCTACCTTCAATTTGCGTGCGCCCGGTCTGGTGAGCTTTACAGGCGGTATTGAAGACAACGCAACCTATTTTCTCAACAATCTTTACGACAACACACGCCGGCAAGTGCGTGGCGCTGAACTAAGTGCTGTATCTATCACGCTACCGCCATTTGGCACAGCAATTTTCACGCTCTCGACAACGCCAGATGCAGTGGTCATCCAAAATCCGCTTTCAACGCCAGCAGAGGAGCAACCCATGCCCAAAACCTTTGCATTGGAACAAAACTATCCAAATCCTTTCAACCCAAGCACCACTATTCGCTATCAACTGCCGCAGAGCGCCACAGTGAGCCTGAAAATCTATGATGTGCTCGGACGCGAGGTCCAGACTTTGGTCAATGAGCGTCAAGCCGCAGGACAATACAGCGTGCTCTTCAACGCTAGTGGCTTAGCAAGCGGGGTGTATTTTTACCGATTGCAAGCTGGCAATTTTGTTCAAACAAAAAAAATGATGCTGCTTAAATAAGCTGCAAAAGTGTTAGAATTTTCGCATGCCGAATTGCAAATTGAAGATGCTGAAAAGCAAGTTTGAACGCACATGAGTCTATGTGGTGTGGCCTGTGCGAAAAAGAAACCTTTAGATAACGAATGTCGGCAGAAATTTGTCCAATTCATAAAGTCCCCTTGGTGCTCTCGTATCGCGGTGTCAAGCAGGTGCCCGAGCTGAATGCGAAGCTGGAAGGGTTACCGATGCTGTACTGTCCAGTGTGTGCCGCCGAGGGCAAAGATTCGGCGCGCGAATTGGAAAGCGCGCTGACCAACGCATTCGTGGCTGAACTGCGCAAAATGATAAACAAGGTCAAATTCAGCACGCATTTGCACCGACCTGAAATGACCTTCAACTTCAATCCGCACAAAGCGCGCTTAGAGCAAAGCGGACTGGCTGAAAAAAATGCGGCACCACGCAATGGCGCCACACATCTTCCTGACAGCGACATTCGCAAACGTCTCGAAAACTTCGTGCCCCAAAAACCGCTCTATTCGCTCGATCGGCTCATCTTGGACAGCAAAACACAAAAAGCTTTGCAAGATGTGCTCACGCTCATCGAGCAGCAACGCCTGATTTATGAAACATGGAATTTGCAATCCATAGACCGAACCGGGCGCAAAGTGGCACTGAATTTCTATGGTCCGCCCGGCACGGGTAAAACACTGGCAGCGGAAGCTATTGCCAATGCCTTAGGCAAAGAAATTTTGATGGTAAGCTATGCAGAGTTGGAGTCAAAATACGTAGGTGAGACGCCGAAAAACATCAAAGCCGCTTTTGCCAAAGCCGCCAGCACTGGTGCCGTGCTCTTTTTTGACGAAGCCGATTCCATCTTAGGCAAACGCTTGACCACCATTACACAATCGACAGACCATAGCGTCAATCTCACACGAAGCACCACGCTCATTGAGCTCGACCGTTTCAACGGATTGGTCATTTTCGCTTCCAACTTGGTGAGCAATTACGATAGAGCATTTCTACGCCGAATGATTGCTCACATTGAGTTTCGCCTGCCTGCAAAAGCGCAGTTGAAGGAAATTTGGCGCGTGCATCTGCCACCGCAGTTACCAGTGGAGCCCGATTTGGATTTTGAAAAACTCGCTGAACTTTCACTTGGTGCATCAGGCGGAGATGTAAAAAATGCGCTGTTACTTGCTGCCGCAACGGTTGCTGCACGACCAAAACATGAACACATCGTCCGCTTCAGCGATTTAGCTCAAGCCATACGCACCATTTTAGACCAAAAGCAAAAAGTTTTAGACTCGCATCACGAATCTGCTTAGCTATGAATGCATCACAAGACCTTACGCGCAAGGCGTCGGCACGCTCACGCAACGGCAAAGCCCCACACAAAGAGAGACCGCAGCGCAAAGCCACCTATGTGCGCAAAACAAAAGAGACCGATATTAGCGTCTCGCTCAATCTCGATGGCGAAGGGTGCTACGACATTCAAACGGGCATCCACTTCCTGAACCACATGCTCGAACTTTTTGCCAAACACTCGCGCATCGACTTGCAACTTAGCTGCAAAGGTGACCTGCATGTCGACGACCACCACAGCGTGGAAGATATAGCAATAGCGCTGGGGCATGCGCTGGCAGATGCACTCGGCGATAAAGTTGGCATTGAGCGCTACGGTTATGCTTTCGTTCCAATGGATGAGACACTGGCGCGCGCTGTCGTGGATTTAAGCGGCAGAAGTTACCTCGTCTTTCGCGCGCAATTTTCACGCGCCAAAATCAGCGATATGGCAACCGAAATGGTAGAGCACTTTTTCTTCTCGCTGGCAGAACATCTCAAAGCCAACATTCATCTGGAAATACTCTACGGCAAAAACACGCATCACAAAATCGAAGCACTCTTCAAAGCCTTTGCCGTGGCGCTGCGTCATGCAGTGAAGGTGTCTTCAGACCAAATTGCCTCAACAAAAGGCACCTTGAAATAAGCTATGGCGCAGCAGGCAAAGTAAAAGGCTGGATAGATTGCAAGCGGTTGAATAAATCTTCAAAACGCATATCGCCGCCGTAGTGGTAGCCCGCTGGCAAGCTAGGCAGAGAAGGAATACGCCACTCGAACGTGACAGGGATAAAGGGTGTCAGTTCCACTGCGGCATTTCCGCTGGTTTCAAGGAAAATGGGCTGAATGCCATGAATTTCTGAAATAATCAGACGCGCAAAATTATTGGGGTTATCGTAAGCAAAGCCATAGTGAATTTCAAAGAAGACTTGCGCTGGCTTATCGTAGGGATTAATAAGACGCAAGGATTCATCGGCGGCATCTACAGAAAGCGACGCAAGTTTTCTACCGGTGCTATCGACAATCATCAAGGCAATGTCGGTGTTTTTGTTGTAGTCTTCCTTGCTCATGGATACACGCATGGTCAGCGAAGCGTCTGATGCGTTAAGCATTACAGGCAAGCGATAGATTTGTCCAGCGTAGAGTGTGTCAATGATGGTGCGACTGTAAGAGCCAATTCTGGCACTCACGCTACCACGTACCATGCTAGTGTTGGAGTTGGTAACCGTAGCTTGCAGAAGCGTAGGCGTGAGGGTTTTGATGTCGAAGCTCACGCGCTCAATCATGACTTCCAAGCTAAAGCGCGAAAGTGTTTTGGCACTGCTTTCAGCTTGCACGACCACCTCATAGACGCCCGGTTCCAACTGCCGCACCACACTGACGCTGGATTCATTTTCCCCATCAGGAATGAGCGGAATAGGTGTAACCACAGCGCCTTTTGGGGAAACCACTGCACCAGTAACCTCGCAATCAAATCCTTTTTCTCGCTGAACACTCACGGTAAAAGATGAAGCCCCTTTTGGCACAGCAAAGAAGTAGCGACGAATTTCACCGGGCTTAAGGGTTTGGCGCGACAAGGTAATCAGCCCTTCGTTATTGAAGGTGTATGGCACAATAAGCGTATTGTGTAGCTCAAACTCCACTTCAGGGAAAGAAGATTGGGAGGAGCGCTGTGCCGAAGTGGCAATAACCTTAGCGTGGTAAAGACCGGGAGTGCGAAGTTGTCTGCGGTCGTAAATGACACGAACCGTGATGCCAGCACTGCCGCGCATCAGCACGTTTTTCTGCGGGAGTCGTAGCCATGGTGCTGTCGAGCGCAGTTCAAGCACTCGGAAAAATTTTTCCTGTTCAGCTGGGCTCATCCTAGGAGGAAATTTTGGCAGAACTTGAAAAAGCTCCGCTTCGGGAATGACCGTGCTACGATGATACGCAGCAGACATGCCATACTCTGTGCCATGAACAGTGGAGGCAACGCGTATGGTGTAGTCAATGGCGCGCTCTGCAAAGCCGCTCTTGCGATAGGCGCGCAAGGCGTCAAGTGCGCGTGGCACATTAAGTAAGCCTGCGCCACAATCGAGCTCGTTGTAAGCTAATGTGGGACCTAATGGGCGAGCAGAGGCACGCAAGGCACGCTTTATCACGCTCTGCGAGTAAAAACCTGCCCTCACACCTTCTGGGTCTTCTTTCAGCAAGGCACTAAGTAGCAAGGCAATTGCGCCCGATACATGTGGCGAAGCCATACTGGTGCCGCTCATCAGCGGCATTTGAGAATGATTCGGCACGGTAGAAAATGCCGAGCCGGGCGCAACAAGGTCGGGCTTCGGCGTCTCTGCGCCGCGGCTGCTAAAGCTCCAAATGCTATGCTCTTTCTGGTCTAAGCTATAAGCATCGTAGGCAATGTCGCGGTTGAGCAGGGCGCCAACAGAAATGACTCGCGACGCTGATGCAGGTAGCCCCGTTGATGAAATGCCCGGTCCTTCATTGCCATTGGAGACACACACATACAGATTTGGGGTAACCTCCAGAAGCGAATCCAAATACTTTTCTATATCGGCATGTCCTTCTAATTCGGAAGCAACGCCGAAACTCATATTTACCACCACAGGCTTCGGTTGTGTTCGTGCTAGATGTGCCGCATAGTCGTATGCCTTTTTCATACTGCCTGTGGTGCTCAATTGTCCGATTCTCCCGTCGCTGATTTTTAGGCTGATAAGCTCAGCGCCCGGTGCAATGCCGTTGTAGCCCGGTTGTAGTGGAGTAGCATAGATGTTGTAGCCAGCGGCAATGCCAGCAACATGCGAGCCATGCGCACCATCATCAAAGTGCAGCACAACAAGATTGCGCTCAAGAAAGATGTTCAGCGCACAGGTCATAACGGGCAGTTTCGTGCTGTCTTTGGGCGTGAAAGTGAAAGTGTCAAAGCGCTCCTTGTAGGTGCGAAGCGGTTTTTCATCGGCAAGATTGCCATTGGCATTACAATCCACAAAAGCAACTGCACCATCGTGAGTGCGGTAAGCCACAATGCCAAACACCGTTTCCGATTTTCCGTCGCCATCAACGTCCGATACTTCGCTATTTTTTAACCGAGATTCATCAAAAGCACCGATGAAGTAAAGCCCGTCTGCAGGTTTGGGCAAAGACTCAATGCCTCGCAAGCGAAGTGCATGCACTGTATCGACTAACTCCACGCGACCGTCTTGCATCAACACTTTCGCTTTGATAAGCGGCACATCGCCACCGCCCGAAAAATCTTGCACATCAATGACCTTAGGCGTGCCAAGCGAAGTTTGCTTCAATCCTTCAATGCCCATATCTATCCCAGTGTCAAGAATGACGATTATTACCCCACGCCCATCAGCTTGAGGATGCTTTTCCAAAAAGACATCAACGCCGCAAGTTGTCTTGGAAATAAAGCTCAGTTTATCTGCCTTAATTGGTGGCTGAACATCTTGAGCAAAAACTGAAGCAAGAGAAGACGCAAAAAGGAAAGCAAGCAGCACGCTATTCCAACGAAGCATATGCGGTGTTTGCAACAATTAAAATCAAAAGGCGTAGAGAGCTACGCCTTAAATATCACGGTTTTAGAATGCTTTTACAAGACCAAACCCTTTACTTAACCTCTCTGTGAAGGGTGCGGCGTTTGAGATAGGGGTTATATTTCATCAGCTCAAGTCGCTCGGGATCGTTGCGCTTATTTTTTTCGGTCGTGTATCGCGAAGGGGTTTTGCCCTCCTTGCGTGCCTCAGTGCATTCTAAGGTGATAACGACACGGTTACCTTTCTTTGTTGCCATGGCTTGTATAGTTTCAGGGTGTCTTGAAAAATGAGCGCCAAATATATGCTTTCGTCAAGTTTTCTGCAATAGAGTTACAATCGTAGCACAATTGCCGCAAATTCGTTAACTTTACACTTTAACTTTCTCGTATAAGTTGTTATGAGTAGTAAGCGCACAATTTTTCTCTTTGCTGTAAGTGTCGTAGCGATAACGCTTGTTGCAGTATTTGCCATTCAGAAGGCAGATTTTTCACGCCAAGAAATCCCTGTCATTGCCAAAGTGCCAGCCTTCTCGCTCCAAGACCAGCATGGCAATACCTTCACTGAAAAAGACCTGCAAGGCAAAATCACCATTTGGGATTTTTTCTTTACGCGCTGTCCCGGTGCATGCCCAATCATGACAAAGCAAATGGCAGAACTCTATAAACTCTATGCGTCTTCACAACGCGTGCAGTTTGTCTCGGTAACCGTCGACCCAGAATACGACACGCCTGAAGTCTTGCGTGAGTATGCCGCCGCAAATGGAGTGGTGGATTTGCGCTGGCGATTTTTACGCGGCTCAATTGACAGCGTGATTACACTCTCGGAAAAAGGATTTATGCTACCAGCCGAAAATCTGCCTGCAGGACACAGCACCAAGCTCATTCTCATTGACCAAGAAGGACAAATTCGTGGTTACTTCAACCATAATGACAACGCTAGCATCTCTGTGCTAAAAACCCAAGTGCGTGAATTAGCCAAACCATTTCTTTCCGAAGAAGCTGAAGCACGCAAAAAAGCGGCTGAATCACAACAAAACTGAAAGGAGTAAAGACAAATGGCAACCTTGGATTTGAAACAAGCCAGTGAAAAGACACTTGCTCTGATAGTCTATGCGCTCTCCATCGTAGTCGTGAGCTTAGTGGCGTTTTTGATTTTCTTCCCGCAAGTCCTTGCTATCGAGAGCGGCATCAATGTCTCCTACTTGCCAAAATTTCATGCGTTTATCAATGGCACGTGTGCCATATTGCTGGTGGTGGCTTACTTTGCTATCCGCAGCAAAAATATCGCCCTGCATAAAACATTGATGATGAGTACTTTTGTGCTCTCGAGCATTTTTCTCATCTCATATGTGATTTATCACTCGCAGGCACCGGCGACAAAGTTCGGTGGCGAAGGCGCTATTCGCTACTTCTACTTTTTTGTGCTGATTTCTCATATCATTCTGGCTGCAATCATTCTGCCGCTGGCGCTTTTTACAATTGCTCGCTCATGGCGCGGCGAGTTCGATAAGCATAAGAAAATTGCGCGCTGGACCCTGCCACTCTGGCTCTACGTCGCCGTAACAGGTGTACTAGTCTATGTGCTGGTTTCACCTTACTACAACTTTCCGCAGTGAGCCCTAAACGCCACATTCAGCTACCCGATGCGTTTTATGTCGCGCTAAACAGCGCAACTGATAGCGTGCTCTTAGAAACCGCTCGCTTCAGCGAGGACAACTTTCGTTCATTTTTGTTTCATCAACCTGTTGCGCAGCTTTCAACCCATCGCTTGGACGCAGTGCCAGCGCTTTTAGCTGAACTGGAGCATTTCCTCGAGCGTGGCTACTTCATAGCTGGATACTTGACCTACGAAGCTGGCTTTGCCTTCGAGCCCTGCTTGCAGAGCTTGAAGCACGAGCTACCATATCCACTGGTCTGGTTAGGCGTCTATGAACCGCCACTGGTGTTTCATCATGGCAGAGGCGAGCTGATAGGCAGGGCAGAACACTTGGTCAAAGCGCCGATTGTAGAAGACTTTCAGGTCTGCGACACGCAGCTGGCAGCAGCGGAGCAGGAATACACGAAGAATATCGAGCACATTCGGGACTACATCCGTGCTGGCGATGTCTATCAAATCAATTTCACCACGAAACTGCGCTTTCGCTTCGAGGGCTCGGCACTATCGCTCTACCGCTGGCTAAAAGCCAAACAGCGTGTGCCATACAGCGCAATCGTGAAAACAGCAGATGTAACCGTGCTATCTTTTTCACCTGAACTCTTTTTCCGACGCACTGGCTCAAAGCTCATTTGCAAGCCGATGAAAGGCACAATGCGGCGCGGGCTGACGACGAAAGAAGATGACAAACTGGCACAAATGCTGCGCCATGACGAAAAAAATTGCGCCGAAAACTTGATGATTACCGACCTCATTCGCAACGACTTGGGACGCGTGGCAAAATGCGCCAGCGTATCGGTACCTGCCCTCTTCGAAGTGGAGCGATATGAAACCCTTTGGCAAATGACCTCTACGGTTCAAGCCGAGCTGCAAGAAGGCAAAACTTATCTTGAGCTCTTCAAAGCAATTTTCCCATGCGGTTCAATTACTGGCGCGCCGAAAATTCGTGCCATGCAAATTATTGGGGAATTGGAAAAAGAGCCGCGCGGTATCTACACAGGTGCAATCGGCTTTATTTCGCCGCATCAAGAAGCCGTTTTCAATGTGGCAATTCGCACCGTGGTATTGCAAAATGGGCAAGGTGAGTGCGGTATCGGCAGTGGCATTGTGTGGGATTCAGACGCAAAGCAAGAATTTGACGAATGTCAGCTGAAAGCGCGGTTTTTTACTGCACCTGCCCCGCAATTTGAGTTGCTTGAAACCTTGCGATGGAGCAGTAAATGTGGTAAGTATCTCTTTCTCAGTGAGCACCTTGCCCGCTTGGCTGATTCGGCGCACTACTTCGACTTTGAATGTAACCAAGCTGAAATTGAGGCACAGCTGATACAGCTCACCCAATTTTTTGACCCCAAGAAAGACTACCGAGTGCGTCTTCGGCTCAATTCGGAAGGAAAAATAAAGTGCGACTATAGCGAACTCTATGAGCAAGAAGAGGTGGGCATGTGCAAAGTAGCGTTGGCACGGGAACGGACATCGTCGCAAGATAAATTTTATCGCCATAAAACCACCTATCGCCCACTCTACGACGCACTGTATCAGAAGGCGGTAAAACAGGGCTTTACAGATGTCTTGTTTTTCAACGAACGTGGAGAGCTCACGGAAGGGGCAATAAGCAATGTTATCGTAAAGAAAGGCGAGCGATACCTGACGCCCCCGCTCTCATCTGGCGTATTGGATGGCATTTACAGAAAACACTTCTTGCAAACCCAGCCACACGCTCAAGAAAAAGTGCTGTACTTAGATGACGTGCTGACAGCAGACGCAGTATGGATTTGCAGCTCTGTGCGCGCCTTGCGCCAAGTGCAAGTGCAGGAACACTACCTCTCACTTGAAGCCGATGAACGAATCGGGGATGCCAAAGGGAGCGCATCATAACGCTAGAGCACGAATGAGACACAATTAAGACAGGTTCTAATCAGTGTCGCAAAGGGAACGACAAGGGAAGAAATCCGATTATGGAGGATTCAGGTTGTAACTCTTGCCGAAACTTCATAGCTTGCCATGATGAAGTGTGAAGAAAGCTATGAAGTACTGAAACAAAAAAGTCAAGGAGTCGCATTGAGTTATGTGTGGCGCAACTGTCGAAAGGAAACTCTACATGCTAATACTTTCCATCAAAGCGGACAAAAAGCAGAGCAAAGCCCCATCTAAGGCAAAGTCGGGCAAAGCAAAAGCGGCAAAGAAATCATCACAGCCTACACCGGTGACTGCTGCGGCCGCTGAACAGGCAAAGCAGGCACATTTGTCTCTGCCTGATTCTGCATTGCCAGTAGTACATCCAGCCGACACACTGACGCAAGAGGAGATTGCGGATTTCAATGCAGTGGAAGCGCTCACGGATGAGGACTTGATGCAAAGCGAGGCAGCAACACGAGCCAAAGAGCCTGAGAAGCTTACGCGTGCTGAAATTGAAAAGCAGCGCGATTTTCAAAGGGAGGCGATGGTGCACATCGATTCGCTCTACAACTTTGCTTTGCGCATGACAGGCGATCCAGAAGATGCTAACGACCTTGTACAAGAAACCTACATGAAGGCGTATCGCTTCTTTGACTCTTTTGAGAAAGGAACGAACTGTAAAGCATGGCTGTTTCGGATTTTGAAAAATAGCTACATCAACAAATATCGTAAAGAATCCAAAGAGCCTGACAAAGTAGACTACGATGAGATAAAGGAGTTTTATCACTCCGTAAAGCACAGTTCTTTAGATTCCAATGACATGCAAGAGAAAATGTTTGCAGAGCTGCTCGATGATGAGGTAGCCCAAGCGTTAGAGAGTCTGCCAGAAGATTTCAAAGAAGTGGTGCAGCTCTGCGACATAGAGGGATTCACATACGAAGAAATTGCCAACATGGTCGACTGCCCCATTGGTACTGTGCGCTCAAGATTGCATCGTGGTCGCAAAATTCTCCGCGAAAAATTAATGGAATATGCAAGGCAACACGGCTACAAAGTTAATCATGACGACGGCGTGGATGAGTAATTGGATGTCGCTCCGACACCAAGTTTCACATGTGTTTCCACATTCGTCTATAGCAGCAGTCCAACAAGGGGTTTATCAACGCAAACCAAAGTAGTAAGATGGATTGCAGAGAGTCCCTAAGCCTGATGAGTGCCGCTGTAGATGGCGAACTTCATGAACCTAAGCTGTCTGAGTTTCTTGAGCATATCCGTGTCTGCGAAGCGTGCCGTGCTGAGTTTGAAGCCGAAAAAGCAACAAAAGCTCTTCTCCAAAGCCGCTTAAAGCGCGTGAAAGCTCCAAAAAGCTTAGTCGAAGCCATCAAACGCCAAACCATCGGCAGTTCGCAAGTAAGTCAATTTGCGCAAATGGTGCCATCACCAGAAATTCAACCTGAAGCAAAGTCTAAGTCGTGGTATACACTACTTTCAAGCTGGTTATTTATTGACCCATATGCCAATCGGCGTGCCAATTCTTTTTTCGCTGTAGGATTGGGAATTACTGTGCTGGCAATGCTAATCTTCGTTGGCTTTATGCGCACACATAGTGAAACAGGCTTGTTCGACGTGGCTCGCCCTTTGGCATACAGTGCAGCACCAAACTTATGCGAACTTGTGGCACTGAATTTCAATTCAAAGCAAGATAAAGTGTACGTGCGCACTTCCGATGCACAAGTTGTGGAAAATTTTGCCAAGACTGCTGGTATTCAGGCAGTGGTCCCAAATGTGAAAGGTTTTACAGTTTCAGCCGCATGCCTGACAGCCTTCAGTTCATTGAATGCCTGCGAGGTGCTTTTCAAGAAAGAACCAGAATCTGTCGTTGCTGTCTATTTCATGAATGAGCACGATGTAAAAGGTCGTCTGACCATACCAGAAAATGTGATGGAATATATTTCTGCTGACGGACGAAATTTTTGGGAGGCGCAAAATGAACAGGGTCTGCAAATTGTTGTGTGGAAGTGGGGTGAAATCATCTATGCAGCAACGACAAATGACAAGCGCACTGACTTGAAGAAAATCATCACCAATCCAAACTGGAATTGAGTGTTACAGTTAAGTTCTTGCGTCTAAACACACGTGCCATTCTTCCCTGCTATGCCACGGCACAAGCAGCAGGTATGGATATAGCTGCTTGCCTCGATGAGCCAATCGTCATTGAACCGCAAACTACTGCACTCGTGCCAACTGGCTTTGCAATTGAACTGCCCGAGGGATACGAAGCACAACTCCGACCACGCAGCGGCTTAGCTTTGCGTCATGCTGTGTCGCTGGCAAATGCACCAGCTACAATCGATGCAGATTATCGTGGCGAAATCAAGGTAATCTTGATTAACTGCGGCAAGACACCATTTGAGGTAAAACACGGGGATAGAATTGCGCAAATGGTGATTGCAAAAGTCGAGCGCGCTAACTTTGTAGAAGTCAATGCCCTGTCTGAAACAGACCGCAGCACTGGCGGCTTTGGGCACACGGGTCTTTCTTCGACTTGCAGTACATGAGAAGCACAGATTGAGGAAGCATAGATTAGCAGGCATGCTACCTGCTCAGAAGCAAATAGTGCTGGTAGCGCCTTAACAAGCGTAAGAGATAATTTTTCTAGAGGACCGATTAGACCATCGGCGTATAATCAAAAGTGGACCCTTAGGCGACGAACCAGCAAATCGACGCGAAAGTCTTAGAGAACGAGATTGATGCGGCACCTCTTGTGGAAGCCATTCAAGCCACGACCACACGATGGGTTGCTTATCCCAACCGATTTGAACCGTAGGGTTTTGCATGTAGCGCACTCACCTGCACAATCTTGTGCTTCAATATTGATAAGCAAGGCAATTGTGCTATCTTTGAGCTTAGGATTTCATTTCTTTAACAAACCTTGAAAAAACGAAAGCCTCTTTATGCAAGTCTCACAGCAGAAATACAATTGGATTAACATCACATTTATTGTTGGAACGACACTGGCGGCAATTTTTGGCACCACATACTGGATATTGAGCGGCAGTTTTAACTGGCCAACTGTTGCACTAACTGTATTCTACATGTGGGCAACGGGCATGTCTATTACTGCAGGTTATCATCGACTGTTCTCACATCGTAGTTATGAGGCGGCGGCACCAGTTAAGTGGTTCTTTGTCTTCTTTGGCGCAGCAGCTTTTGAGGGAACAGTGATTGATTGGAGTTACGACCACCGCATTCATCATCGTTACGAAGACCGTGAGGAAGACCCATACGCGATTCATAAAGGATTCTGGTTTGCACATGTAGGATGGCTGTTTACGAAAAACTGGAGCGCCGATATCAAAAAGGTCAAGGATTTGTGGGCAGACCCTTTGCTACGCTTCCAGCATAACCATTACATCAGCATTGCAACCTTCATGTGCTTTGGGCTACCTATGCTCTTGGGGGCAACTTGGGGAGATGCCCTTGGCGGATTATTTGTAGCAGGCGCATTGCGACTTGTGCTCAATCATCACTTTACTTGGTTTATTAATTCGCTCTGTCACTACGCTGGCACGCAGCCGTACTCAGATAAAATTTCAGCGCGCGACAACTGGTTTACAGCACTGCTGACTTACGGTGAGGGCTATCACAACTTTCACCATGCTTTTCCCGGAGATTATCGCAACGGTGTGCGCTGGTTCGACTATGACCCCACAAAATGGTTTATCAACATACTTTCGCGAGTGGGACTGACATGGAACCTACACCGAATGAGCCCTGAGCGCATCTTGGAGCGCCGTCTTGCGCTGCAAGAAAAGAAACTAAAGGAAAAACTTCTGCACAAATCTCCAGACATAGCCTCTTTTGCCGCGCAAATCATCGTATCAGCAAAAGCACATCTCAATTCAACAGCTGAACGCTTAGCACATCTGCGTGAACAATACGCCACCTTGAAAGCACAAAAAGGAGAAGCTTTGGCATATCAAGTAGAGGAGGTAAAAAATAAGTTAGAGCAAGCGCAACGCGAGTTCAAGCAAAGTGTAGCGATGTGGAAAGCCATGATGAACGGTCTAGGTAAATTGGCTTAAAAATGCAAAGCTCTGTTCTTCGAAGCAGAGGCATTAAAAATAGTACGCAGATACAAAAACCTGCAATTCAGAAAAATATGGCGTTACTGAAAGCGAGTTTGCAAATTTCGCTAAAAATGCGTTTATTCCTTTAGGCTCTGGTCAGTAATTCTCTTTATCAACAAACATAAGCAACAAGGCAATCTGTATACATTGCATTTTTTTTGCTTTGCGGCAAAGACAAAACAGCAATAAACAACACAAGCAACAACAAACACTAAAGCACATATGAAAACACGATACGCGTTAGGTATAGTGCTAATGGCCATTGCTTTATGCAGTAGTGCCATAGCGCAGGAATTGAACATTTCGGGAAGAGTGGTCGACGCCAACACAGGAGAACCACTTTTAGGCGCCGCCGTGCGCGTCAAAGAAACAGGTAGTGGGGCAATCACCGATGCGTTGGGACGATTTCAGCTCTCGCTCAAGGTATCGAGTGCAACGCTCATCGCTAAACTTGTGGGCTACAAAGAAAAAACCGTCGTTGTGACAGCCAGCACCGATAACTTGGTCATTCAGTTGCAAGAGGACGTTCTGCGCACAGAGGAAATAGTAGTGACAGGTCTGGCTACGGGTATTCGACGTGAGAGTGCGCCAAACTCGATTGGAACGATTACGGCAAAGGAGCTCATTCCAGCGCCGGCACAAACACTCGACCAAGCCTTTGCTGGCAAAGTGCCCGGACTGTCCATTCGCCAAAATACTGGAGCACCAGGTGGTGGCATCAGCGTGAACCTGCGTGGTATTACGACACTGCAAGGCAACACGCAGCCACTGATTGTGATTGATGGTGTCATTGTCAGCAACGAATCGTTCAACAGTGGCTTGACAGCAATTACAGATGCAACGGTGGGAGCTTCACAAAGTCCACAAGACCAGCCTTCAAGCCGTTTGGCGGACATCAACCCGAACGATATTGAGGATATTCAGGTGCTCAAAGGTCCGGCTGCCACTGCGATTTACGGCTCGAAGGCTGCTGCAGGCGTGCTCGTCATTACCACAAAGCAAGGCAAACCGGGCGATACACGCATCGATGTCTCACAACAATTCGGGTTTAACTCCATTCTGAAAGTGCAAGGCACACGAGACTGGCGTAAGGATTCGACGGGCTTGCGTACTGCCTTCGGTCAAGCCGGTGTAGATGCGTTTGTGCGAAGCGGTGGGGTCAATGGTGAGTATATCGATTACGAGCGCGAGTTCTACGGTCAAAATGGATTCATCAACGAAACATCGATTACGGCACGTGGTGGTAGTGCTACGACGCTCTTTACGCTGTCGGGTCAAGCACGTAACGACCAAGGCATTATCCGCAACACGTTTTACAACCGCTATGCCGTGCGTTCAAATCTGACGCACCGTTTTAGTGAAAGATTGACCGTTGATGTTGGGCTCAACTATGTCAATACAAGTTCGCAGCGCTCCGCAACGGGTAACGCAAATGTCACGCTGACCAGTATCGGCTACGCAATGACGCGTCTGCCCAGTTTTCTTGATGTGCGTCAGCGTCCTGATGGGACATTCCCAGTGTTTCCATTTGCGCCGTCCAATCCAGCAGAAATCATAGAGCGCGTGCGAAATGAAGAATATATCGACCGCCTGATTGGGTCGTTCCGCTTGGATTTCAATATCTTTCGGATAGAAAACCAGAGTTTAAATTTCATTGCAAGCGGGGGTGCTGACTATATCAGCCAGCGCAATGTGATTGTCTCACCACCAAACACACAGCACGAACAAGCCAAAGCTGCACCGGGCGAAAATGTCGCAAACAATGTAACCAACTTTTTCAATAACCTCTGGCTGAGTGCGGTCCATAATGTGAACTTCGGTGGTGTGTCGGTAACCACATCAGCAGGCTTCCAAATTGAAAACCGCGACAATAATAGCATCCTTGTTAACGTACGTGGCTTAACTGCTGATTTGTCTTCAGTCGGCTTAGGTGTAGAAGTAACGCAGCAGCAAAGCATTACTCGCCAGTATGACCAAGGCTTTTACATACAATCGGATATTGACTTCGGCGGTGTAGGCTTTTTGAATGTCAAACTGCGTGGCGACCGTAGCAGCGTCAATTCCGATGTCAATCGGTTCTATCTTTTCCCCGGAGCCGGCGCCTCCATTATTCTCTCGAAGTTAGATTTCTGGAAAGACCTCAGCAGGACGATTGACTACCTGAAACTGCGTGCTGCAGTTGGACAAGCTGGCACGTTGGCACCGCCGGAATCCAAGTTCCTCTCCTTTGTACCTGCCAATGTAGCGGGTCTAATTGGAGCATTAGTGCCGCTGCGCAATGGAAATGATAATGTTAGACCAGAACGCACGACAGAAATCGAGTTTGGATTAGATGCGGGTATCCTGAATGGCATAGTCTCGTTAGAATTCACCTACTTCCTGCGAAATATCGATGACCTTATTTTGCTCAAGCAGTTGCCGCCGTCATCGGGCTTTACAAGTCAGCTGGTCAATGGGGGCGCAATGAGAACCAACGGCATTGAAGCGGCTCTGACAGTCAATGCGATTCGCAGTAGGGAAGTTGACCTGACCACACGCATCATCTTTTCAAGAAACCGCGCAGAAATTACGCGCTTGGATGTGCCGCCCTTCCAGCGTGGTGGATTCGGTGTCAATTTAGGTGCCTACACGATTCGTGAGGGGTATTCGCCATTTAGCATTGTTGGGCGAGAGAGTTTTGGTCCGAACCCAAATGCACCAAATCCAAATGCCAGACCGGGCGAATTTAACGGGCTCATCTTAGGCGATGAACAGCCAGATTTCAACTTGGGCTTTTCAAACAGTCTGCGGGTGTTTGGCTTTGAACTCTTCTTCTTGCTCGACTGGCGTCAGGGCAACAAGGTGATTAACCTCTCACGCTTCCTGACGGATGGCACAGGCATTTCGCCAGATGTAGAGGCAGCTCGAGAGCGTGTGCGTGCTCGAGCAACTTCAACCGCACCATATGTGGAAGATGGGAGCTTTGTCAAACTGCGCGAACTGAGCTTGACCTATACACTTGACCCTGAATTGACACGCAATCTCTTCGGTAACGCTGTGTCTTATCTGCGTATCGGCATCGCTGGCAGAAATCTCTTGATGTTTACACGCTACTCAAGCTACGACCCTGAAGTAAGCAACTTCGGAAATTTGGCATCAGCAGGTTCAATTGAAGTCACTCCGTTTCCATCATCACGTAGTTTCTACTTCAATATCCAATTTGGATTGTAAAAATTAGAGGAGACTTCATATGTTGAATCGTCAGAATTTTACCCATTTCACAAAATCGTTAATGAGGGTTCTGGGCATACTGCTCATTATGCTGCCACAATACGGATGCCCGAACCGAGATTTTGCAGACCCGAATGCCCCAAGCCCAGCAACCCTGACGTTGCAAAGCTTTGCAACAGGGCTTGAAGCACAAATGCGGGTCATCGGAACTTATTTAATCGGCACAGGCAGCGTAGGGCGAGAAATGATTCACTTTGGGCAAGATGACCCGCGTTTTCGCAGTGAGTATATTGCAGGACAGCCTGACCCAGGTGGCGGCTTTGTAGGCGGCGGCGTCAACCCGCGCTACCGTGCGATTGCGCAAGGACGTCTGTTCTTGGAACGCATTGCAGGAGCCAATCTGCCAGCAGAGCAAGCCGAAGCGGCACGTGGCTTTGCCAACACACTGATTGCATACCAGTATCTGCTAATTCACAACTGGCAGTATGACAACGGCATGAAGTTCGAAGCGTCAGCAGACCCAGCAGGCGCACCAATTGTGCCACGCACAGAAGCCTTAAGGCGGATTGCAAATTTGCTCGATGAAGCAGACCAGCAACTTAGCCGAGCTGGCAATGCACCCTTTCCATTCCGACTTTCGCCGGGATTTGCTGGTTTCAATACGCCAGCGACCTTCCGGCAGTTTAATCGTGGGCTACGCGCCCGCGTGGCCGCCTATCAAGGCGATTACGCAAAATGCCTAGAAGCACTGTCACAATCGTTTATTTCCGATACGCCAACGGAAGCGAATATGCAGCGCGGCGTCTATCATGTCTTTAGCACCGCACCGAACGACGCCACCAACCCCATGTTCCAAGTCGCCAGTGCCCCGCTCCCGAACTTTTGGGTGCATCCTTCATTTTTCAGAGATAACACAGACACGGCAACCGACCGACGATTGAACAAAATTTTCCGCCGTGAGACTCGCTCCTTCGAGGGACTGACTTCCAGTGCCACCCTCAACATCGCGCCAACCAACGTCTCACCATTGCCGATTCTGCGCAACGAAGAACTTCTGCTACTGAGGGCAGAAGCACGAATCTTAGGACCTTCACCTGACTTTGCTGCCGCAGAAGCTGACTTGAATGTCGTCCGTCGAGCTGCAGGCGTAGCACCATATCCTACAGGTAGCACCAATGCTGCCAATGCGTTAGACCGCCTGATTTATGAACGCCGCTACTCGCTCTTTATGGAAGGACATCGCTGGGTAGATATGCGTCGCTTCCCAACGCGTCCAGGAAGTCCAAATCCCAACAACTTACCAGGCAGATTGAACGAACTGCCGCTTGACCGTCCCGGAGACCGTATCATTGTTAGCTTCCCGATTCCAATTCCAGAATTGCCACCAAGATGAGGGCAACGAGTTGATGTAGAGCCTGTAATGGAAAGGAGGCGGGGGACCTCAAAGCAGGTTCTCCGCCCTATATTTTTTGCGGAAGCGCGTGCCTTACTCGCTATGGCAAGTGCTGCACTGGAGTTGTTGGAAAAAGCAGGGTGCGGCGTATTCCTTTGCTGCCTTACCAGAGCCAAGCACTAACCAAATTGGATAGCAACACCGATTTGAACAACATCCGCCAGCTGAAAACGCTTCAAGACTTGACAAAGAAGTTCAAAGCCAAAGCAGATATGCCAAGTGCAAAGCCTCATGACCACGCTGGCTGGTTTGCCATGAGCCATGCCCTGTGGAGGGACTAGCGTCAGCGGCACTCTCAATATAGCGCAAATGGCAATGCGGGTTATCGCCCTGTTCATCATTGTATGCGCTGCACGTAGTAGCAAACGCTTGAAGCATGCTCTGGTATCACACCATGAATAGCCGCCAGAGAGCCCCAAACAATTGCCCTGATGACAGCACCAATGCCGCCAGACTTCCCTTGTGCAGCGGCGCGGAGTTGCTCACTAAGCAGCGCGTTGTAGTAACTATCCAGCGGAAGTGCATGCATATCCACAATAGCAAGGCGATGTTTTTTCAAAAGGGCGGCAAAACTTTTAGGTGTAAAGTGGTAAAGATGGCGCGGCGCATCCAGTCCAACCCAGTATTTGCCATAGTGCTGTGCATCGAGGCTGTCCAAATTCGGCATAGCTATCACCAAGGTTCCACTTGGTTTCAGGAGCGTGTAGAGTTTCTCTAGCGTGTCGCCAAGGCGATGAATATGTTCAAGCGTATGCCACATCACAATCAAATCTTGCGGCTCATCAATGGCGACAGTCAGAAGTTCGCCGTGAAAAACGTTCAATTCATTTTCTTCGCGTGCGTAACGAGCGGCTTTTTCAGACACTTCAATTCCTACAAGGTTGAGTGCGGCGGGACTTTGCCGTTTAAGTTCTAAGAGAAAATCACCAGTGGCGCAGCCAATTTCCAAGACATTGTAAGCCTGAGAGGCTTCAAAAGACACACGCTTGAGCACAGCACGTGCTTTATAGCGTAGCGAAATAAACTGACGAATGAATTTATATGCCCAATCTTGCAGCGATGCAGACGGTTTAAGCGTAATGAAGGGGTCATAATCCAAGGCTTCATAGAACTTTGCAATCTCATGCTGCGTCGGACGCGGATTGAGCATCACAAGACCTGACACGCGTGAAGAGACGATATGCCACACCTCGCCTTGCTCGAGCGCGAAGCGGTCAGGAACTCGATAGCACAAATCAAACTCCATAGAGCCCGAAATTGGGCAAGCGACATATTCCATGGGAAGTATGTTAGGATGAGCTTTCGGTAAGTTCCAAAAAGGCTTCTTCAAGTGTTTGTCGGCGCATCGCAAGATGAGAGAGCGAGATACCCTTCTCAAAAAGAAACCGATTGAGTGCTGCGAGATTGCTATCGGCAAGCTCCACCAAAAGACCGTCGGACTCAACAGTCATAGAGACAAATTTGTCGTATTGGCTGACCATAGTTTTGAGCAGTTCCATATCATCGGCACGAATAAAGGCAAAGAGATTATGGCTAATCATTTCACGCAAACTGCCCTGCTTGAGGATTTTCCCTTGCTTGATAATTGCTACATGGGTGCAGATTTGCTCGACTTCACTGAGCAAGTGACTGGAGAGGAACACAGTCTTGCCTGAAGAAGCAAGAGATTTGATAATGCGGCGCACATCACGAATGCCTTCAGGGTCTAACCCGTTGGTTGGTTCATCTAAGATGATAAGTTCAGGATTGGAAAGGGCGGCAGCAGCAATCGCGAGGCGCTGTTTCATGCCAAGTGAGTAAGTGGAAAACTTATCTCTTTGCCGAGAAGAAAGCTCAACAAGCTCGAGCGCAGCTTGAATTTGTGCCTCACGGGCACCTTTGATTTTAGCCACAATCCGCAGATTGTCATATCCACTAAGGTAGGGATAGAAGTTCGGCGTCTCAAGCGTAGCGCCAATTCGACGCCGTGCCGCATCAAGGTCTCGTGTCTCAAAGAGATAAATTTCTCCGCCCGACCGATTGATAATCCCCAACAGCATGCCAATCGTCGTGGTCTTCCCGCTGCCATTAGGACCCAAGAAGCCAAACACTTGTCCTCGCTCGACATGAAAGGTTGCTTCATCAACGACGCGCGTTTTGCCATAAATTTTTGTGAGTGCGCGTGCTTCAATTACTCGCATACAAACAGGGTATCTTGTTTGAAGAACCTGGGCGCAAAAGTAAGGAAATCCTAAGGAAAATGCGAACCGATGTGGCAGACTGCTGTGCTGCAGGGAAAGTCCCCCGAATGGCAGTGGCTTTTCAAGCCGCCTAATGAGCCTAAGCAATTTCTTTTGGGAAGTGAAGTGCTTGAGCAAAATCGAGTTGCAGAACTGGGTGGAACAGGTTAGGGTGAGCATTAGTTAAGCAAGCTGTGTAGACGCCCAAAGGCAAAATCCATGTATAAGCGTAAGCTAGAAAGTCATATTTGCCAAGTCATTTTTTTGCTGCTGGCAGTAGCAATGCACATGAGACGATTACGCATGCATCAAGAAAGAAGTGTGTTGACTATTTGTTAAAGAGTGTTTACATTCACTTCCCTATCCATTGTAACAAAAGTAGAGAAAAACTTGCCAAAAGTAGAGAAGAAAAAAACGCAGTCGGAAAAGAAGACATCAAGGGGTACCAAGAAAAAACCGACCCCAAAGGTAGAGGAGTTCATAGCAGAACAGGCGGATGAACAGGCGGCTAAGCAAAAGCGCGAGTTAATTATTGCTGGAAAAATTAAGCCGCTTTACTGCGATGTATGCGGAAGGGTTTCCAAACGCGAGTTTGTCGGCGAGTGGAAACCAAGTGATAAGCCAAAGGAAGGTGAACCTACGCAAGATGATGGGGTGGCAAAGTACTGGTTGCGCTGTGCAGACTGTGCAATAGGCGCCGTACAGCTCGTGGAAGAGTGGAAAATCCAAACAGAACGGGAAAAGAATCTAGATGAACTGACACGGGAAGAATGTATTGTCTATACTCCGCAGGCTATCTATGCGGTTGGAGACCCAATTTTCCATGAAGGTCTAAAGGAGATTGGAATTGTGCGCTCAAAGGTAACTACCTCAAGCGGTATGAGCGCAATCAATGTGGAGTTTCGTAACTTGGGATTTCGCCAGCTGTTAGAAAATGTTTATATCGATGCTGACGGTACTGTATCGGAAGGGAGCAAGAAAGGAAAGCTTAAGATTAAAAAAGCGAAAAAGTGACTGACAGCAAAATGAAACTCTACAGGCGAAAGGTCGTCTCTTAACTAACACAAACTGAAAACAAAAAAATCAAACTGGAGGGAGGTGAAGACTTGGTCGGAGTACAAATCATGGAAGGTGAGAGCATTGATAAACTGCTCAAACGCTTCAAAAAGAAGTATGAGCGTGCTGGCATACTCAAAGAGTATCGCCGTCGCACCTACTTCATAAAACCATCCGTGGAAAGGCGCTTGAAAGAATTGCGTAGTAAGCGCCGAGCACAGCGTGCAAATGAAGAACTGAATTCGTAGGCTAATCTAGCCTGACGATGTGAGTGTATGCTAGGCAAGGAGCGAGCCTTTGTGCTCGCTCCTTCATTTTTTATTTGCTGGCAAAAGCTCCTCTTGCAATGCACGAAGTCACGCATTGTCTTTGAAGTTACTGCAGCAAAGCGACTGAAACGACCATGAAAGACGGCAAAAAAAGCAAAGCAAAGTTGCAAAGACAGGTGCTGGCAGGTAAGTTAGCAGGTGCAAAAGGTTAGGATGTGCAAGTAAGTAAGCAGTAAGGAAGAAAGACGATGAAAAGGTCTTGAGAAGGTGTGAATTCAAAGTACTTTCAAATAACCTTATCTGGAAAAGGAGAAAAATATGGCGCTATTTGGTGCAGCAGAAGCGACCATCGCTCGTTCGGACTATGAAGTGACCTTGGAGGGTGGAACAAGCACTTGGGGAACACTCAAAGCACGTGCCACAATCAACGCAACGCCAGCAATTCCCTTGCTGCCGACCGACTTGAATATCAAGCTCAAGGCTAAGCCTATTGGCGATAACAAAGATGTGGTGCGGCTGTCGTGCCTGATTGAGACGGTTGTAGATAGCACCGTGAAGAAGCTGACCGTAGAAGCCGACATTGCTAATGAGACAGAAGAGCGACGGGTAGCTGTAGGGGATGGTGTGGTAACAGTCGGAGACTTCAGCCATGCCTTCTCATTTGAAGGTTCGGTCGTCAATCTCTACTACTACAAGTCCGATGTGATTCGTCGTAATATTCCCAATCCGCGTTACCTGCAAGGACGGCAGTTCCATGACATTTTGATGAGAGTCCCATTAGAAAACGACGACTTGATTGCAACATGGGAAGCAACACTATCTAGCATTCGCAACTCAGGTCCGAACTTTGGTGACTGGATTCGTGATTTCTGGTTTATCGGTCCAGCGCGTAACGCCCTTGATGAAGGCGGACAGCGTATCTCGAACTTGGAGGTCGTACGAATCGGCACCGAAGGCACAGCTGAAGAGCCCGTAGGGGTCTCAAACTGGAGATTTTCAAATGCGGGCTCTGGCGTTGTAGATGCAATATCACGCTGGATAGAATTATTCCCAGTAGAAAAGCTGCTCGGCAGAGAAGCCCGGATTGAGGGTGCATTTAGTTCAGACTCTCAAGGCATTGAAGTCAAGGTAGATGGTGAGCTGCCCGGTCTCTCTATTGACGCAGGCGGTGGGTTGCGTCGTGTCCTGAATCATCCGCTGATTCCAATTATCCACCATGGCATTGTCGGTAAGTATAATGACTTCCGGGTAGATACGCAGCTGACGATTACACTGCCAAAGGGCTACAAGATTCGCTATGCCGCGCCGCAGTATCGCTATCAGAATAATGAAACCTATAAGTGGTACGGCGGAACCTATGCAAAATGGGTAGAGCACATTTGCAAGGGCGGCACTGGTCAATTTGAAGTTCTTTACGCACAATAAGTTAATGAACTGAGCAACATAAAGTTGCTCATTACAGCGGCTTGCAGCACACGATACGACCTCAAAGAAGGTAGAAGACCATAGCAACCTTCCCCCCAGCTCAAGCCGCTGATGAGAGTGTGTAGTACAGCAGTACCAGTAGTACCCAGTAGTAAGCAGTAGTAAGCAGTACCTAGTAGTAACAGTAGTACCTTAGTAGTACAGTAGTACCAGTAGTAAGCAGTAACGACGACATACAAATCAGCTTAGACTGATTGTATGTACAGCTTGTCAGTATTGCCCGGGCAGAAAATGCCATGAGGCAATCTGACCAAAAGAGGGGTAAAACCCCTCTTTTTTATTTAAGACTTCATAGCGGCAGCGAAGTTCTGGCTCACGAAATCCCAGTTAATCAGCTTATCAATGAAGACTTGCACATAATCAGGACGGCGATTTTGATAGTCAATGTAATAAGCGTGTTCCCAAACATCTATGGTCAGCAACGGAGTTTTACCGTCGGTGAGCGGAACTTCGGCATTGGAAGTTTTGACAACAGATAGCTTGCCATTATCCAGCACCAGCCATGCCCAACCCGACCCAAATTGTGTTACACCAGCTTGCTTAAAGGCTTCTTTGAACTTGCCAAAGTCCCCGAAATCTTCTTTAATCTTATCCATCAAAGCACCCGATGGCTCGCCACCGCCAGCAGGTTTCATGCAGTGCCAGTAGAAAGTGTGATTCCACACTTGTGCAGCATTGTTAAAGAAAGCGGCTTTTGAGGCGTCTTTCGCCGTTTTCATGATAATCTCTTCCAGAGAGGCATTCTCAAACTCTGTGCCCGGAATGAGATTATTGAGATTGGTAACATAAGCCTGATGATGCTTGCCATGATGGAACTCGAAGGTGCGAGCTGAAAGATGTGGCTCTAAGGCATCTTTGGGATAGGGCAGTTCTGGAAGTGTGAATGGCATAATTCTACTCAGTTTTACTAAGTTGGTGTTGTTTATGGAAAAACCGCAGTTACAAACCAAAAACAGGTGTGCTTCGTTTCCAAATATCTAGAAAGCGCTATCTTTATTACACTCAAACTCAGCGAAAATGTGTTGAAAGTAAAACCCTTGATGGCACTGTCGCTAACGGTAGGAATGCTTTGGGGGTTGGGATGCGCACAAAAAGTAAAGTTAGATGCACGTGACCGAAAGTTCATTGCTGTCTATGCAGATGTGTTGGTCCTACAGGGGAGCTACGCCACGGCTAGCGATTCGCTGAAGAAGCACTTTAACAAAAGCGATAGCTTGAGTGCACTGTTTGCAGCGCATGCATACTCACCGCAAGAGTTTAGTGAGCAGTTTGAGCGCTACCGCACCGACCCAAAGCGATGGCAAGAGGTGCAAATGCAAACACTTCAACTCTTAGAAGAGCGACGCCATATCATTCTGCAAGAAAAGCAAGATTCAACATTAGGAAAATTTCAATTGTATTAAAATTTTTAGCCTCAACAGGCAAACTTGACAATGAGAGTAATTGGTGTAACAGGTGGTATTGGTAGCGGCAAGACCACTGTCTGTAACATTCTCAATGCGCTGGGGTGCAGAATTTTTAATGCTGACCAAGTGGCTAAAGAACTGCAGGAAACTGACCCAGAGGTTATAGCCGGTATCAAAGCGCTGTTCGGCGAAGAGATTTACACAGGCAATGTGCCTAACCGAAAAAAAATTGCACAGCTGGTGTTCAGCGACAAGGAAAAATTGATGGCGCTAAACCGCCTAATTCATCCAAAAGTATTTGCACGCTTCTATGAGGCTAAGCTAGATGCCGAAAGAAAAGGAGAGCGCGTGCTTGTCAAAGAAGCTGCTATTCTCTTTGAGTCTGGCGGTAACAAGCAGGTCGATGAGACAATTGCTGTGCTTGCCGATAGAGATTTGCGCATCAAACGTTTGGAAGGCAAAGGGCTGACAAGGGATGAAATCGAGCAGCGAATGAGCATGCAACTCTCCGACGATGAGCTGCGCCAGCGCGCTGACCATGTAATCGAAAACAATGGTACACTTGAGGAGCTGCAAAGTAAAGTCAAAGAAACACTTGAAAAAATTTTAACGCCAACACCTGTCACCAGTCGATAACTACCAGTCCACAAAACCTAAGATGCTAACACAAGACAAGCACCTGAGCGAAGAGCTTTCTCTGAAAGCAAAAGAAAGCGAGATTTTCTTTCATACCTATGCGCGCTTGCCATTAGAGATTTCGCACGGTGAAGGAGTCTATCTCTACACCAAAGATAGACGGCGATTTTTGGACATGATTTCAGGCATCGGTGTCAATGCATTAGGCTATGCTAATGCACGCATTCTCAAGGCTATTGAAACACAAGCTCATAAGTATATCCATACCTCCAACCTGTTTCTGCTCGAGCCCCAATTCAAGTTGGCAGAGAAACTCTTAGAACTAACTGGATTTTCAAAAGTCTTTTTCTCGAACAGCGGGGCAGAAGCAATTGAAGGCGCCATGAAACTCGCACGCAAGTGGGCAAGCGCCATCTCTGAAGACAAACGCCAAATTCTTTCACTCACGAATGGTTTTCATGGAAGAACTTACGGCGCAGTTACACTCACAGCAAACCCGAAGTATCACAAAGGCTTTGAGCCCCTACTGCCCGAGACTGGTTTCATTGAATTCAATGACACGAAAGATTTGGAGGCGAAGGTCTCTGACCGCACGGCAGCTGTATTTGTGGAGTTTGTACAAGGTGAAGGCGGTATCTGCTCGCTCTCCAAAGCATTTGCGGACGCTTTAGATAGACTGCGTGAAAAGTACAACTTTCTTATCGTCGCTGATGAAGTGCAAGCCGGCTGTGGCAGAACAGGCAAGTTCTTCAGTTACATGCACTTTGATATTCAGCCCGATTTGATTTGTGCGGCTAAACCACTCGGCGGCGGTCTGCCGCTTGGAGCAATCATTGGCAATGAGCGTGTAGCAGAGACTTTCACAAAGGGCAATCATGGTACAACATTCGGCGGTAATCCTGTGGCATGTGCTGCTGGACTTGCACTTATTGAAGAACTCTTGGAAAAAGATTTGATGAATCAGGCTGTACGAGTCGGCGCATATCTACGTAATAGATTGCAACAACTGATGCACAAGCACATTCAAATTCGTGCTGTGCGGCAGATAGGATTGATGATAGGGATATCAATGTCGCGTGAAGCCAGTTTCTATGTGGAAAAAATGTTGGACGAAGGTGTCATCATCAATGCAACAAATACCAATGTTATCCGACTGCTCCCGCCGCTTATCCTTACGGAACATGAAGCTGAAATCTGCATAAGTGCCTTAGATAAAGTCTGCTCTGAGGAATGGCATCAAAGAAATTAAAAAAGTAGCGCTAACCCCCCACTTTCTTCTTTTTTCTTTCAAGAAAATTTCTTAGTCTCGGGCACAAGCTTGCAGAGCCTTATCAAAACTTTTACCGTACTCATCACAATGTCAAAACCACAAAACACTGCCGAGAAAAAGCACGACCGAGAGAGGAAAAAAACGACTGGCGCCAGTAAAAAATCCTCGCTCTCACTGACCATGCCGTTGCGCAAAGAAAACTATCTCTACATTGCCATAGGTGTAGCTGTTATCATTGCAAGCTATGTGCTCATGGCAATTGATAACAATGTGGATGGATTTATTTCGCTGACATTGTGCCCGATTTTGCTCATTGGTGCATACGCATGGATTGTCTACGCCATTCTGTATCATCCTAAATCAGAAGGGCAGAAAAATAGCAGTTCGGCACAGGAGGCAGCCACCGCACCGAAGGCGCAATGAGCGCATAAAGCAAGCTCGCCCGTCCAGCACTAGCACAATTTTGATGAACATAAAGTGAGCCTACGTCGAGTGCGTGGCGACTGCATGGAAAAGCATCCACGCAATGGATTCCTCGCTGTGCTCGGAATGACAGAGAAAAGCGCTTGGAATAACAGGGAAAACGCTCAGAGTAAAAAATGCTCAGAGTGGCAGACCCCTCTGCTCCTCACGGTCTTCAATACTCGCCTTCGCCGCGCTTTTTGTTGGCAGTAGGTAAGGCAATAGGCATACTAAGCTTGAGAGAGTCGCTTCCAGGTATAAGTGAGGCGTAGCGGCGTAGGCTGGCATCTGTGAAAAATTCTACATAGGCACGCGGCGATGATACATCTGTAGGCAAGTTAGTATCTAATGAAATCAAACGAGTGTAAACATTGCTGGGACGCACAAAATACTGCGGTTCGTAATTGAGAGATTTGTCATCGTAGCATGCTTTCATAAAAAGTGCCCAAATAGGCAATGCAGCGCGAGAGCCTTGTCCGTAGCTCATAGATGTAAACTTGATGCGCTGGTCGTCGAACCCAGTCCAGACGCCAGCGACCAGTTGTGGAGTAAAGCCCATAAACCATGCGTCGCCTTGTTCCTGTGTAGTGCCAGTCTTGCCTGCCGCCTCGTAGCGGAAGTTATACTTTGAGCGTATTGCTGCACCAGTGCCTCTATCAATGACGCCTTTGAGCATAGTAATCATCACATAGTTGGTGGCGGCATTAATTGCTTCGCGCTTGACAGGCTTATTAGTCAGAATGGTATTTCCGAAACGGTCTTCAACACGAAGGATGCTAATGGGAGAGACATGAACACCATTGTTGGCAAATGTGCCGTAAGCGGAGGTCAGTTCAAGCGGTGTAACAACAGAGGCACCTAAAGCCAGTGCCAAATTTTCTTCAAGCGGTGTTTCAATACCCATGCGGCGAGCATACTGAGCGATTTTCGAAGGCGGTACATGAGCTTGTGCCAAGCGAATGGTAACAAGATTCATAGAATTGGCAATTGCTTCTCGCAGCGTGACCAATCCGCCAACATCTTTCTCGGAATTCTCTGGCATCCACATTTTTTGCGGGGTCTTGATGGCGATTGGTTGATTAAGAATTTTGTAGTTTGGTGGAATGCCCTGATCAATAGCACCGGTATAGACAAACGGCTTGAAAGTGGAGCCGGGCTGACGCTTGGCTTGCCAAACATGGTCAAACTTGTACTTGGTGAAATCAATGCCGCCGACCCATGCTTTGATGTGACCAGTCGAAGGCTCAATAGCGACGAAAGCTGTCTGCACCACAGTCTTTTCGCGCAGGAGTGTGTCTAACCAATTTTTGTCATTTTTGAGTTGCCTAATTGCTTCTTTTTCTGATAAACCTTTTGCGATAAGCTCTTTGAATCGGTCCGACTCTTTGATAAAAATGGTGCGTAGCGAGTCACCTCGACGAGAATCCCATCTCCAGTGCTTATTGAACTCAGCTTGTAGCCATGGCAGATGTTGCTGAATTGCACGTTCTGCGTGCGCTTGCATGCGCGTATCCAGTGTGGTGTAGACCACCAATCCATCACGATAGATGTCGAAGTTATGCTTCTCAGCGGCGGCTTGGAGCTGGCGACGGACATATTCCGTAAAGTAAGGTGCGATGCCAATATCCGTTACAGGCGTGTAATGTAGTGTGATTTTGGAAGCACGGTATTGCTCAGCTTCATGGGCAGTGATGAACTTAGCGCGCTCCATCAGGCTGATGATAAGGTTACGTCGTGCCAGAGCAGCTTTTGGGTTTTTTACAGGGTTGTAACGAGCGGGCTCTTTAAGCGCAGCAATTAGGGTGGCGCTTTCAGGGACAGTAAGCTGAGAAGCAGGCTTAGCAAAGTAGGTCCAAGCCGCAGCTTCTATGCCGTGAGCTCCCTCGCCGAAGTAGACCGTATTGAGATAAAGCGAAAGAATTTCTTCCTTCGTGTAGGTGCGTTCAATCTGAATGGAAATTAAAATCTCTTGAATTTTGCGCGCGATGCTACGCTCTGGCGTAAGCCAAAGGTTACGGGCAAGTTGCTGGGTAATCGTACTGGCGCCACGAGCACGCCGGCCGCGCAACACCAGCCCAACATTTTCTATCATGGCACGCATGAAGCGTGGTGCATCAAAGCCCCAGTGATTGTAGAAATTCAAGTCTTCAGTGGCAATAAGGGCGTGAATGACATGCGGCGAGATTGAATCCAAGCGAACGACCGTCCGATTCTGATTGAAAAACTTTGTAAGCAACACGCCATCTGCCGAGTAGACCTCAGTAGCCAGCTGAGGCTTGGGGTTTTCAAGCTGTTCAAGGCTGGGAAGACTACGCGAAAGCCACACGACAGCAATTAACAAAGCGAGAAAGCCTATGCCCAGCGTGCCTACAATCGCATAAAAAACCCAATCGAGAAGTCGCCGCCGACGCGCCATGCGCCGACGATACTCTGGGCTATTGAAGTACGTTTCTCGCTCTTTTGAAGAATATGAATTTTCTCCGGATAACTCCTCCGGTGAAAAGGGTGGCTGATTTCCCATTCAAATCCTTGCAAACGATTGACAACAAGCCGTTGAACCACAAAGATAATGTGAGAAACGCTTTGCGCAAAAAGAGAGCACTTACCCGCCCAAATAAGTGCCCCCTTGTGCTGCATTACTGCCATCTTGCCTCAAAGCGTCCGTTGGTGATATTGCGAATCTCTGGCGTGGCATTTGTGCTTCTGCATCTGAAGCTAAATGTGCCGGCAACAGTTTTATTTGGAACGTCGAATCTGGTGATGTTTACCGTGCCGGTTTCGGTGTTGGTGGT
>Ga0272447_1000127_pt1 | contig 54866 bp, 53 predicted proteins | sample YNPCB0133_FD_194589 | JGI IMG/M metagenome (GOLD analysis project Ga0272447, IMG submission 194589) | Hot spring microbial mat communities from Yellowstone National Park, WY, United States - YNP-CB-013-3 | ecosystem: Environmental > Aquatic > Thermal springs > Hot (42-90C) > Sediment | place...
CCATTCGTTGTATGGCGATCAACGTCATTCGCCGCTGATATGTGCCCGATGGACGCAGGTCAGCTTCTGCACGCTCAGATCGGGGGTTAGCTTGGCTGAGTGCTTATTAGAGGGTTGATCAGCCCTGCGGTGAATGCACCCTGCACCCTTCCTATGTGCACTTTGTTTATAATCCACATGCCAGGTGATCAGCCGGAATATGCCTGACGGACTCCCCGCATCGTTCATCCTCCCCCTGTGAACGATAGCAACGATCAGGCAGCCGGCTGATCCCTGGTCCTCCTATTCTGGAATCTGCTTAAGCCTCAATGCCGAAAGAAGAACTTAGGCGCTTTGAGGTACTCTTTGAGCGACATTCCGTTTTGATCGCGGGGAGACAAAATCGGCTGAGCCAGCGGCCAAGTGATGCCGAGGTCTGGGTCATTCCAGCGGATCACACCCTCGGCAGCCGGCTCGTAATATCCATCGCACTTGTATTGCACTTCGGCAACCTCAGATAATACGGCGAAGCCATGGCCGAAACCCACCGGCACCAACAACTGGCGCGCGTTCTCGGCGGAGAGTTCGACGCCCACCCACTGGCCGAAGGTGGGCGATCCCACCCGTAGATCCACCGCGACGTCCCACACGCGACCCACCGTGCAGCGCACCAGCTTGGTCTGGGGGGCGCGCATATCCTGGTAGTGCAGGCCGCGCAACACGCCGTGCGCCGAGCGCGAGTGATTGTCTTGGACGAATTCGTAGGGGATGCCGTGGGCTTGGAAGACGCGCCGGTTGTAACTCTCCATGAAGAAGCCGCGCGCGTCGCGAAAGACCTCTGGCTCAATGATGAGCACCCCTTGGAGCTGCGTTTCGATCACGTGAATGCCCATGTCCGACCTCTCTACCGGAGGGATGATAGCGCGTGCGCAGGGCCCCGAAGCGCCTTGAGCGTTCGCGTCTGCCACGCGGTCGCGCCGGCGCGCTAATCATTTGCCAACTCGCTGCTATTGCTTCGCTAGCCTTCATCCCTATAATGCCCTCTGTGCATACACGTGTGAGGAGAGTGTGTTGGGGTTGTCTAGTATCTTGATGAGGGTAGGTTAGGACATATGATGCGATTTGACCGATTCACTGAGCGCGCGCAGGATGCGGCGGCGCGCGCATACGAGGTGCTCACCCGCTACGGGCACAGCCAAATTGACACCGAGCATCTGTTGATGGCGTTGCTGGAACAGCCCGAGGGTGTGGCTTCCCAGATCCTGGTTCAGCTCGGGGTCGATCCGGATGTGGTGATCGCTAAGCTGGATGAAGAGCTGCGCAAATCGCCGCGCGCTACCATTTACGGCGGCTCGACCGCTCAGGTCTTCATCACGCCGCGCGTCAAGCGCATCCTGGATGTCGCCAACGAGGAAGCCAACCGCTTCCGCGATGAATACATCAGCACCGAGCACCTCTTCCTGGCCATCTGTAGCGAGCGCAACACGCCGGCTGAGCGCATCCTGCGTGAGGTGGGCGTGACGCGGGACAAGGTGAGCGACGCGATCAAGGACCTGCGCCGCGGCCAGCGCGTCGTGGACCCCAAGGCCGAGAGCAAGTATCGCACCCTGGAGAAGTTCTCGCGCGACCTGACCCAGATGGCCAAAGAGGGCAAGCTCGATCCGGTGATCGGGCGTGATGAGGAGATCCTGCGCGTGATCCAGGTGCTCTGCCGGCGCACCAAGAACAACCCCGTCCTCATCGGCGAAGCCGGCGTCGGCAAGACCGCGATCGTCGAGGGGTTGGCCCAAAAGATCGTCAGCGGCGATGTGCCGGAGATCCTGCTCGGCAAGCGCGTGGTCGCCCTTGACCTGGCGGCGATGGTGGCCGGCTCGCGCTTCCGCGGCGACTTTGAGGAGCGCCTGAAGGCAGCGATGGAAGAGGTGATCCACAGCGAGGGCGAGATCATCCTCTTCATTGACGAGCTGCACAACGTGGTCGGCGCGGGCAACGGCGGCGGGGCGCTGGATGCGGGCAACATGCTCAAGCCGGCCCTGGCGCGCGGTGAACTACAGACCATCGGCGCCACCACGCTGGATGAATATCGCAAATATATCGAGAAGGACAGCGCGCTGGAGCGGCGCTTTGCGCCGATCTTCGTGGACGAACCCAGCGTGGACGAGACGATCCAGATGCTGCGCGCCCTGCGCGACCGCTACGAAGCGCACCACAAGGTCAGCATCTCCGATGCCGCCATCGTCGCGGCGGCCAAGCTCTCGGCCCGCTACGTCACCGACCGCAAGCTGCCCGATAAGGCGATAGACCTGATTGACGAGGCGGCGGCCAAGCTGCGCGTCGCGTTGTTCACGCTCCCGCCGGAGCTAAAGGCGAAGAGCAAAGAGCTGGAGCGGCTGCGCGCCGAGGAAGAAGCCGCAGCGGCCGCGCAGGACTATCAGCGCGCGGCGGAGATCAAGACGCATCGCCTTCGCTTGCAGGCCGAGTTCGACCAGCAGCGCGAGAAGTGGGCGATGGAGAAGAACCTCGATGAGGTCGTGGACGAGGAAGACATCGCCGGCGTGGTCGCCCAGTGGACTGGCATCCCCGTGAATCAAATGATGGAGGCGGAGAGCGAGAAGCTGCTCAAGATGGAGGAGCGGCTCCACGAGCGGATCGTCGGCCAGGACGCGGCCATTAAGGCGATCAGCGATGCCATTCGGCGCGCGCGCAGCGGGTTGAAAGACCCCAACCGTCCGATTGGCTCGTTCATCTTCCTCGGCTCTTCGGGCGTGGGCAAGACCGAGCTGGCCAAGGCGCTGGCCTGGTATCTGTTCGACGATGAGGACGCGCTGGTGCGCGTTGACATGAGCGAGTATCGCGAGGCGCACACCGTCAGCCGGCTCTTCGGCGCGCCACCCGGCTACGTGGGTTATGAGGAGGGCGGCCAGCTCACCGAGCGCATCCGCCGGCGGCCATACCAGGTGGTGCTGTTCGACGAGATCGAGAAGGCGCATCCGGACGTGTGGAACGCCCTGTTGCAGATCCTGGACGACGGCCGGTTGACCGATGGCCAGGGGCGCGTGGTGTACTTCAACAACACTGTTATCATCATGACCAGCAACCTGGGCACGGAATACGTGCGCAAGGGCGGCACGCTGGGCTTCATCAAGCCAAGCAGCGACGAAGAGCTGCGCATGATCGGCGATCATAAGAAGATCGAAGACGCCCTCAAGCGCACCTTCCGGCCGGAGTTCCTCAATCGCGTGGACGAGATCATCGTCTTCTCGCCGCTCACAATTGAGGATGTGGAGAAGATTGTAGAGATACAGCTGCGCGAGATCCGTGAGCGGCTGGGCGAACAGGGCCTGCAATTGGAGATGTCCGAGGCGGCACGCCGTTGGCTGGCGCGCCAGGGCTACGACCCGAACTTCGGCGCCCGTCCGTTGCGCCGCGCCATGCAGAAGTACGTCGAAGGGCCGCTTAGCGTGTACCTGCTCCAGGGCAAGTTCAAGGCGGGCGACTGCGTGTATGTGGACCTCAAACCGGAGGGCGACGGGTTGTCGTTCAGCGGCGACAAACCGGACCACCCCGTCGAACCTCAGCCCGCGCTTGTTGACGTCGTGCGTTAACTGCAAGGGGCAAGCCCCCTCACATGAGAGGCGCAAAGGGGGCGACCCCGACCTTGGGTGGGCGCCGGGCGATCCCGTCGCCCATCCCCTGTAGACCGACCTTCGTCCGCTGGCAGCGGCCCAAGAATCGTTGCCCACATCGGCGAATGCACCCAGTCGCGTCTTGCGAGCAGCGCGCGATAATACAACTCCATCTATTCACGCGAACGAGGTTTAACTCCGATGTCTAAACCGCTCCCCCGCAGAGAAGATGTGCCCATCGAGCACACCTGGGACCTGGAAAGCATGTATCCCAGCCCCGAAGCCTGGGAAGCCGCCTTCACGCGCCTAGAGGCCGAGATCCCACGCTTGGCCGAGCTGCAAGGTCGCCTGGGCGAGTCGGCTCAGCATTTGAAAGCCTATTTTGAGCTGTTCGAGCAGCTCGGTCCGGAGATGCACAAGCTCCACAACTACGCCGGCAGGGCCTTCGACGTGGACACCACCAATCAGACCAACGCCGCGCGCGTCAGCCGCGCCCAGGGCCTGGCAGCGCGCTTCATGGCGGCGATCGCCTTTGCTGAACCGGAGCTGCTCGCCCTGGATGCGCAAACGCTTGAGCGGTTCATGGCCGAGCTGCCGGCGCTCAAGCGCTATCGTCACTACTTGGACAACCTGATGCGCCTGAAGCCGCACGTGCGCTCGGCGGAAGTCGAGGCGGTACTGGCCCAGGCCAGCGATGCGCTCTCCACGCCGGCCAACGTCTATACCGTGCTGGCCAATGCCGATCTGAAGTTCGCCGACGCGCGCACGAGCACCAAGAAGCGCGCGCCGGTGGCGCAGGGCAACATTGACGCGCTGCTCAGTAGTCCCGACCGAGCGCTGCGCAAGAGCGCGTGGGAAAGCTACGCCGATGGCTTCCTCGCCTTCAAGAACACCTTTGTGGAGATCATGGCCGGCAAGGTGAAGGCCACGGTGCTGCGGGCGCGCGTGCATCGCTATCCCGATTCGCTCACCGCTGCCCTCACTCCCAACAACATCCCAACCCAGGTCTTCCACAACGTGATTGACGCCTGCAATCGCCACCTGGACATCTGGCATCGTTACTGGGACATCCGCCGGCGGGCGCTCGGATTAGAGAAGATGGAGGTCTGCGACGTATTCGCGCCGCTGGCCAAGCCGCCCCGCGTCACCTACAAGCAAGCCGTGCGCTGGATCACCGAAGGGCTGCGCCCGCTGGGTGCCGCCTATGTCCGCACGGTGAAGCGGGGGCTGACGACGGACCGCTGGGTGGACATCTATCCCAACGTGGGCAAGCGCGATGGGGCGTACTCAGCCGGCTCATACGGCACCAAGCCCTACATCTTCATGAGCTACAGCGAGCAGGGGTTGGGCAGCCTGAGCACGCTGGCCCATGAGGTCGGCCATTCCATGCACACGCTGCTCACCTGCCAAGCCCAGCCGTTCATCTACTCTGAGTATTCGATCTTCGCTGCCGAGGTCGCCTCGAACTTCAACCAAGCGCTGGTGCGCGCCCACTTGTTGAAGCTCGATCGCGGTCGCGATTTTGAGATCGCGGTCATCCAGGAGGCGATGGACAACTTCCACCGCTATCTGTTCCTCATGCCGATCAATGCACAGTTCGAGCACTGGATGCACACGACCGTCGAGCAGGGCGGCGCTCTGACCGCCGATGCGATGAGCGCCAAGCTGGTAGAGCTCTTCCGCCGAGGATATGGAGACGCTGTCTATCTAGACGAGCCGCGCGTGGGCGTGACCTGGATGCAGTTCTCACACTTCTTCGCCGACTACTACGTGTGGCAATATGCCTCCGGCATCAGCGCGGCCAACGCCCTGGCCGACGCGGTGCTAAACGGTGAACCAGGCGTCGCGAAGCGCTACCTGGACTTCCTTAAGACCGGCGGCGCGATGTATCCGCTGGATGCGCTGAAGATGACAGGGGTGGACATGACCCAGCCCGAGCCGCTGGACCGCGCCTTCAAGGTGTTGGAGCGCTTCGTTGACCGGCTGGAGCGCTTGGTGATCTGAACTAATCGGTATCCCCAGCGTAGGCGAATCTTATAGAGGGTGGGCAACGGCACTGCCGTCGCCCGGCTCAGGGTCGTACCCTCCGGCCGTAAACGCCTCCCGCCTTCGTGTGGAGTGCATTTGCGCAAACGCGCTTGCTGCGCTTGCACGGCGAGGCAACTCCCATCTAGCCAAGGTGCTCGAAGCCATAAACACCATCGATTCCCCCGCATGCGGGCGCTCCCTCCTTACCCTTGCAAACGAGGGTTGAGAGCGGCACGTTCATTCCAACCAGATTTCGCAGGATGCCCTTGACAGATTAGAACATTTGTTCTAGGCTACTGCCCGCATGTTGCCTATCCCGGAGGTGCCAAATGACGCGAGCTGATCTTGTGAACGAGGGCGTAACGTTGGGCGAGCTGATGCGCGCGCAGCGCCGCGACGCCGTGCGGGCATTCGCCGTGTTTTTGGCTGTGGTGCTCTATGCCGCTGTGCTGGTGTACACCGGTGTGCATAACTTTAACCTGCTCAGCCGCACCGTGCCGGCTGATCAGCGCTTCTTCGCGGTCATCGCGCTGCTATGCCTGGAGGGGGCAGCGGTGTTCCTGCCGCTGGCGATCCACTTTTGGTTGGCGCCTGGCCCGCAGCGCTTGGTGGGCTACATTCTCTACGGGCTGAACTTCGCCGTGGTCATGCTCAACACTGTGCTGGATGCCTTCACCCAGCGCGCCGAGCAGCTCCCCGATTGGCTTCAGCTCTACGCAGCCTTCATCCTGCCGGCCTCACCTGTCTTTATCGGGGTAGGAATTGCCTTCCTGTTCTTGCTCGATCCTTCTAAAAAGCTCCACGACGCACGGGCAGCGGCACAGGCAGCCTCGATGGACGCGCTGGCATTGCACATGCGCGAAGCGGCCAACCGACCAGATATCAATGCTGCCCTTCAGGAAGCTGCGCTAAAGGACGTGCAGGCAGCCACCAGCCAGGTGACCGGCGTGCGCGTGGTGACAAAGACGCCGCCAGCGCTGCCCAAGGGCGAGGTCCATAAGCGGGCGAAGTCGGCCAGGCGGGCAAGTCGCGCGCGCAAAGGGGAGGATTAGCGCGCCATCCCCAAACCCAGCCGCCGGCGAGCAGCATGGCCAATGGCGGTCAGCTCCGGGACGCGCAGAATCGCCGCGCATAGCGCGTAGATGCCCACCCCAACCAGGGCTGAGCCCAGCGCCACGATCGCCTGGTCGGTCAGCGTCTCTAACCCGAAGCGTTGGTGCAGCGCCGAGGCAACCCACCACACCACGCCGCCCATCAGCATGGCAGCCAGGCCGGCCTTGACGATCAGCGCCAGCAACCCCCGGTCGCCCAGGCCGCCCACCTTGCGCCAGAGGAAGATGCCCATCAGCGTAGCGTCCAGGCCGGTCTTCAGCGAATTCGCCATGATCAACTCGTAGAGCGTGAAAGGGCGCAGGCCAGCCTGGTCCAGCCAAGCCAAGCCGGCGACCGCGAGCAGGTAGGCGCTCGTGGAGACGAGGCCGATCAGGGTAGGCGTGCGCGTGTCACGCTGCGCGTAGAAGGCGAAGAGCAGCGGCGTGTCGAGCGCGGCAAAGAGTAATCCAGGCACGGCGGCGCGCAGGGCGAGCGCGGTGTAAGCTGTGCTCTCAGCGGTGAACGCGCCGTGCTGGAAGAGCAGCGCCACCACCGGCGTGGCCAGGACGTAAAGGCCGACCGATGCCGGCGCGATCAGCACCCAAACCAAGCGCAGGCCCTGGGACAGGGTAGCTTTGAACGACGCGCCGTCGGCGGCGGAGAGCGAGGGCAGGATGGCTGCTGAGACGGCAGTCACCACCATGCCAAGCGGGAACTGGATCACCTGAGCGGCGTAGCGCATGGTGGCCGGCCCCTCCGCGCTGATGCGCCCAGCGACGATGAAGCTGGCCTGCACAGCGAGCTGGGCCAGGGCTAGGCCGCCAGCCACAGGCAGGAATAGGCGGATGACTTGCGTGACCCCTGGCAGCCGCCAGTTCAGCGAGATACGGATCGGCACACCGCGCAGGCCAGGGAGCTGGATGAGGACTTGGGCGATGCTACCGGCCAACAGCCCCACTGCCAGCGCCGCGACGCCCAGCCGAGACTCCAGCAGCACCATGCACGCGATCAGGGTCAGGTTGAACGTGGTCGCGGTGAACGCCGTGTAGCCAAAGCGATGGCGGGCGAAGAGCGCTGCGCTCACCACGCCGCTGAGGTTGAGGAAGAGCACGGCTGGGATGGTGATCCGCAGCAGGAACGCCACCAGGTCAGCGTCTTGATTTGGGCCGCCACCGATGAAATGGGCGATCGCTTCGGCGAATAGCCACAGCAAGCCAACAAGGATCGCCAGGCCCAGCGTAAACAGGCCGATCAGCGCGCCGAGCAGCTCGCCGAACTGCCGGCGGTTGGCCTCGTCTTCCGCTTCGCGGGCCGCCAGGGCGCTCAGCGTGGGCACCAGCGCCGAGCTAAGCATGCCGCCGGCAAGCAGGTCATAGAACTGGGTGGGCACGTTCGCCGCCAGCTCAAAGGCACTGGCTGCCTGGCCGTTGCCGAAGTAGAACGACTTGACCATCTCGCGGCCCAGGCCGACGATGCGGCTGCTGAGGTTGCCGAGCGAGGTGAGCGCTGCAGCGCGAGCGATGCGCTGTGCCGGCTGAGAGGGATGCACGCTTGGTGGATGGGCGGATGCCGGCGCGCTGCGTGGCTCCGGCTGACGGGCTGGCATGACGCGGCTGATTCTACGCCTTGCGCTGGCCAAGAGAGGAGCGTCCCCCATCGAGGCGGACCTGCTTCGCTCCTCGAATCGCTGCCTCCTGAGGGTTCCGGTGCTCCCAGCAGAGCGCGCGTTCCGTATGTTTACGCCTGTGCGCCCGACGCATGCTTGCACACGAGTGATACGATGTCGGCTATGCCGACTGCGAGGATGCACCGCTGGTTAGCGCTGGGTGTTGTGGTAGGGCTATCGGTCGCTTGTGGAGGCGGGCCCGTTGGCGACCCAGCCAGGCAAGTGGAGCGCTACCTTCAGGCGCGCGTGGAGGGCGACGTCAACCGCATGATCGCGCTCTCGTGCGCGGCCTGGGAAGCTAACGCGCGGCTGGAGGCCACCTCGATCCAGGGGCGCAGCCCGGCGCTGGAAGGGCTGCGCTGCCAAGCCAGCGAACCCCAAGGAGACACAGTGTTCGTCGCCTGCGCTGGCAAGATCGTCACCAGCTATGACGGTGAGCGCCGCGAGTTCGACCTGGCCGAGCGGCAGTTTCGGTTGGTGGCCGAGGCCGGCGAGTGGCGGATGTGCGGCTATCGCTAGCGCAGCACGCCCAGCGTCCGCAAAACGCGGTCCAGTGCTTGGAGCGTCAGCAGGTTGCGCATCGTCGCGCCATAACGCAGATGTTCGCCGGTGAAGACGTCCGCACGCCCGTCGGGCGGCAGGCTGAGATGCGTAGGGTCTTCGGGGTCAATGCCCTGATTGGGCAGGTCGGCCAGCGCGCGGTTTAGGTTCAGCAGGGGCACTTGGTAATCTTGTGCCACGCGGGCGACGATCTGGTTGAGCTGGCGCGATTTGACCGGGTTCTCCGGCCGGGTGGGGAAAGTGCTCAAGATCGGCACGACGCCAGCGCCCAGCGTCTGGCTGATGATGGCGCGCAAGTAGAAGTCGTAGCTGGCCGGGTCGGTGGTGTTCACGTCGTTCGTGCCGAACATGACGATGGCGAAGGCCGGCCGCGAGACGCGCAGCTCGCAGGCCAGCGGCGATTCGTCCACGCGGCACCACTCGGGGTTCGCCCAGGTGGGGTCGAGCGGGCCAGCGACGTTGAAGCCGCCAGCGGCAGCCAACCCCGGCGTGGCGAATGCGTCGGCATCCCAGGGCCGCCCACCATGCGCGCGGGCTGGCGCGCCCCGAAAGTGCTCGATGACCGGCTTCAACTCGCTGTACTCCCCCAGCTCGAAGCGGCCGGCGCTGAGCGGGGCGAGGAAGTAGGGGTTGTCGGTCATGCAGTCGCCGAGCTTGGCCAACGCGCGCGGCTGATTGCCCCGCGCTTGACCGGCCCGATAGACCGCGCGCAGCGCCTCGGCCATCGCCGGCGTGATCTCCGGCAGGATCGGCAGGGCGTCCAGGTCAACCTCGGCGGCAGTCGCTGGTTTGGAGACAGGCAAGGTCGGGCGCGCCGAATGGGTCGGCGAGGCGCTGCAGGCGCTCAATACGACGGCCGCTGTGCATAGCCCCAGCAATCTCGCTCTCACGCAGCGCGAATTCTAAGATAATCCGACGGTATGGACGACCATGCGATCAAGTTTCTCAAACAACTCCTCAGCGCACCTGGACCATCGGGCGATGAAGTGCGCGCTGCGCGCGTATGGCGAAACGAGGCGCAGACCTTCGCGGACGAAGTGCACACCGACGTGCGCGGCAACACCTACGCTGTGTTAAAGGGCGCGCTGCCGCGCGTGCTGCTGGCCGGCCACATTGACGAAATCGGCCTGATGATCACCCACATTGACAGCGAAGGCTTCCTGTGGTTCGCGCCGGTTGGCGGCTGGGATGCTCAGGTGCTCGTCGGACAGCGGGTGCGCCTGTTGGGCAAGCCAGGCGAGGTGATCGGCGTGATCGGCAAAAAGGCCGTTCACCTACTGAAGGCCGACGAGCGCGAGCGGGCCAGCAAGGTCGAGGACCTGTGGATTGACATCGGGGCCAAAAATCGCGAGGAGGCCTTAGCCCAGGTGCGCGTAGGCGCGGTGGGCGTGATTGACGCGCCGGTCTACGAGTTCCCCAACGGGCGGATCGTCTCGCGCAGCATCGACAACCGCATCGGCGCGTTCACCGTCCTGGAAGCGCTGCGCGAGCTGGCGCGCGCACGACCCACGGCAACCGTGGCCGCCGTCGCCACCGTGCAGGAGGAGATCACCTTCGCCGGCGCGCGCACTTCGGCGTTCTCCTTCGACCCACAGGTGGCGATCGTCGTGGACGTGACCCACGCCACCGACCATCCGGACGCCAACAAACGACAGGCTGGGGAGGTCAAGCTGGGCGGTGGGCCGGTGATCTCGCGCGGCTCGGCGGGCAGCCCGGTGGTATTTGACATGCTGGTGAGCCTGGCCGAGCGCGAGGGCATTCCCTACGTCGTGGAGGCCAGCCCGCGCGCGACCGGCACAGACGCGGACGCCATTCACCTCTCGCGCGGCGGCGTGGCCACCGGCATCATCTCAATCCCCAACCGCTACATGCACTCGCCGAATGAGATGATCGCGCTGGAGGACGTCGGACACGCCGTGAGGCTCATCGCAGCGTTCGTGCGCACTTTGAGCGCAGAGACCGACCTGGTGCCGCGCTGACCTACGGCGCAACGACCGGCACGCGCGAGGCATCGCCCCTCACCAGCACGTTGCGGGCAGCTACCCAGCCGGCGCGCGCGCCAAACTCGATCTGCCACCACTGGTTATCCGTGCTGCGCCCGATCAACGGCGCGGATTGGGTCGGGCGCAGCGCACCGATGACGCTGAACCTCATCCCTGGCCCGCTTCGCACGTTTACGTTGCTGCCGACGCGGACGACGACCCGTGGCGCTTCGCCCACCGGCCGCGGCGTGGCTGCGCTGTCTGTTCGCTGGTCAGCCTCGGGTTGGAGCGCATCGCGGCTCACCCAGGCCAGCCGGCCGGTGCGCGGCATCTGGAACTGCACCCACGCGCCGTCCAGGCTGCGGCCCAGCGCCTGCACCTCGGCGCCGCGATTCAGCCGGCCCAAGATGCGCGCGCGCGGGTTGGGCGCGCTATAGGCAGCAGCGCCCCCGCTGGCTGAGACAACAAATACCGTCTGGCTCAGCGTGCCCGTCAGCAGCGCGCCGCCCTCCAGCAGCGCTGTGGCGGTCACCGTCTGGCTTAAGGAAGCAGTCACCGCCTGTCTGAGCGACTCGACATCTGTGACGACGACCGATCGAGCAAGCGGCGCCATCGTCGTCGGCAACGGCCGCGGTGGCTGCACTTCGATCGGCTGGCTGCCGGCCGCTTGAAGCGAAGGGGCGTAGTAGCAGGTGTTGAAATCCGGGCCGACGATGACGGTGAAGCGCGGGCCGCGCGCGGCTGGGCTGCGGACGACGCTGGCCTTGCTCAGCTTAAAGCCGCGCAGGAGCACGTCCAGGCCGTTGCCCTTCTCCGACGTGGTGTGGTCGAGGACGACCGTGCGGGTAAACGGCCGGTCTGCCGGGCGAATCTCGGTCACGGTGAACCCCACCTCCTTCAGGCGGTCGGCGGCCACCAGTGCGAAGCCAGGGTCGCCCGTGCCGTCCAGCACAGCCACGGGGATGCCCTCGTTGGCGCGCTGATTCAGCGCGACGTTGAGCGCCTTCTGGATGTACTCGTAGCGATTCCATCGGTTTCTCGGCACACCCTCCAGCGCTGCGCCCGCGTCATCGTCGCCGGCCAGGTAAAAACTGCGCACGACGGCGTCGCCGAGCTTGTCTATCACCTGCGCGTAGCGCAAGATGGCCTCGAGGCTGAGGTCGGTCTCCACTTCGGTGCGCACGGCGTTGTATAGCTCGGTCAGCTTGGTGAGCGAGCCGAGCTGCCGGATTTTGGCCAACAGCGCGCGCACCATGCGCTGTTCGCGCCGGCCACGGTCAATATCCCCGCCGGGGATGTCGAAGCGCGCCCGCACGTAGGCCAGGGCCTGCAAGCCGTTCATGCGATATACCCCTGGCTTGGGCAGCACGATGCGCAGCAGGGGCACGCGCGACCCGGCCGGCCACACCTCCCCTGTGAAGGTGTCCACGTAATCTTTGGCCACCACGCTGCCGCCGATGTAGTATGGGTCGCGCGGGAAGGTGTGTTGCAATGGGCAAGTAACGAGCACGTCAACGCCGCCCAGGACATCCACTGCCCGCACCAGGCCGGCAAAGTTCACCGTCGCGTAGTGATCGATCTCCAGCCCCAGGTTGTAACGAATGGTCTGTTTGAAGAGGTCTGGCCCGCCGACGGCGTAGGCCTGGTTGATCTTCGCCATGCCGATGTTCGGCAAGTAGGCTGGCGTGTCACGCGGGATGGAGAGCAGCGTGATCGCCGGCACATCGAGGTTGACGCTGGCGATGATGATGACATCGGTGTTCTTGAAGTTGCGCGTTGGACGGCTATCTACGCCCAGCAGTGCGACGTTGAACGTGCCGGGCGGTAGGACCACCCGCGGCGCCGGCGGCGGGATGGTTGGCTTTAGCGTGGACGTGGCGCTCGGCGTCGTCTCCTGACCCGGCTCGCCGGTGGGCGGTAAGGTTGGAATAATCGTCGGTGCCGTGGTCGGCGCCTCCGTCGGCAGCGGGGTTGGGATGGGCGTCGGCGCAGTGGTGAGCGCCCCGGCGGGCGAGGTGACGCACGTTGCGCCGGCCAATAACCCCGCCAACAGCCAGCGCAGGATGGGCGAGCGTTTCATCGCGAAGTTGGCATGGGGCAGATATGGGCGATGAGCGTTTCGGATCCAACGCATGCGTTCGCTTCTCATCGGGCGGGGCAGCGGAAGCCATTGGCCTCCCCCGCAGGATGCGAACGCGGATTATAATTAGGCACTACGCCCAGGTGGTGGAATTGGCAGACACGCTATCTTGAGGGGGTAGTGCCGAAAGGCTTGCAGGTTCAAATCCTGTCCTGGGCATACCGCGATCCTGGCCCTTAAAGCCAGGATCGCTTGCTTTTTACGTGAGTTCGGATCAAGCCGCCTGAGCAGCTCGATTGAAGATGACCCGGCTGCGCGCATACATCGGCACTTACAGCAGTGAGCAGCGCGAGGGCTTGTTTAGCGTGGAGTGGGACGAGCGGAGCGGCCCGCAGTTGCGTCGCGCCATCGCCGGCTTGTCTCACCCTTCGTTTCTGGCCCTACACCCTTCCGGTCGCTTCCTCTACGCTGTCAACGAGATCGATGACGGCGCGGTGAGCGCGTTTGCCGTGGATGCCCATACCGGCGAGTTGCGCCCGTTGAATCGGCAGTCATCCGCTGGCTGCGGCCCATGTCACTTGACCGTGGACGCGACCGGTCAGTTTGTCCTCGTGGCCAACTACGCCGGCGGCAGCGTGGCCGTCTTGCCGATCCACGCCGGCGGCGCACTGGCGCCCGCGTGCGCCGTCGTGCAGCATCACGGGTCGAGCGCCCATCCACAGCGACAGACCGGCCCACATCCGCACTCGGTCACCTTGGACCCGGCGAACCGCTTTGTCCTGGTCGCCGACTTGGGACTGGACCGCGTGATGATTTACCGCTTTGACGCTGCGCAAGGCAAACTGACGGCGCATGGGGCCGCGCCGTTGAAAGCCGGCGCCGGCCCGCGTCACTTCGCCTTTCACCCCAGCGCGCGATATGCCTACGTGATCAACGAGCTGGACAACACCATCACTGCCTTTGACTACGACCCGGTTGAAGGAGCGCTCAGCAAGAAGCAGGCGGTGAGCGCGCTGCCGGCGGGCTATGCTGGCGAGAGCTTCTGCGCAGATATTCACATCGCGCCTTCGGGGCGCTTCCTCTACGGCTCCAACCGCGGCCACGACAGCGTGGTCGGCTTCGCCATCGCTGAGGACGGCCGCCTACAGGATGCCCGATACACGCCAACCGGCGGCCGCTGGCCGCGCAACTTTGCGCTCGACCCCACCGGTCGTCATCTCTGGGTGGCCAACCAGCACAGCGATGCCATCACGTGTTTCTTGGTTGATCCAGACAGTGGCCAGCTCACCTTCGCCGGCCAGCTCAGCATCCCCCAGCCGGCGTGCATCCTCTTTGCGCCGCTTGGGGCTTGACTTCCCCAGCTCGGCTCGTATAACCAGCGGCATGAAGATCGAATCGCGGCCCTATGGCCAGTTGCCCAGCGGCGTTGAGATCACCGAATACGTGCTCACCAACGACCGCGGCATGCGCGTCCAGGTGATCACCTATGGCGGGATCATCACCGCGTTGCATGTCCCCGACCGGCATGGGGATCTAGGCGATGTGGTGCTTGGCTACGACGCGCTCGATGGTTACGTGAAGAAGAACCCCTACTTTGGCTGCATCACCGGCCGCTTCGCCAACCGCATCGCCGGCGGGCGCTTCACCCTCGACGGCACAACTTATCAGCTCGCCATCAACCACGGGCCGAACCATCTGCATGGCGGCCAGGTCGGCTTCGATAAACGGGTCTGGCAGGCCGCTGTGGAGGAGGGCAATGGCGCGATTAGCCTGGCCCTGGCCTACCTCAGCAAAGATGGGGAGGAGAACTACCCCGGCAACTTGCTGGTGACCGTGACGTACACCCTGATGAGCGAGAACGCCTTGCGCATCAGCTATCGGGCGAGCACCGATCAGCCCACCATCCTCAACCTGACCAACCACACCTACTTCAACCTAGCCGGCAGCGGGACGATCCTCGACCACGAGCTCATGATCAACGCCGACCACTTTACGCCCATTGACGAGGCGATGATCCCCACCGGCGAGCTGCGGCCGGTGGACGGCACGCCGTTCGACTTTCGCCAACCAAGGCGGATCGGCGCGCACATTGACGAGTCGGACGAGCAGCTTCAACGGGCCGGCGGCTACGACCACAACTTCGTCCTCAACGGGACGCCGGGCGAGCTGCGCCTGGCGGCGCGGCTCTACGACCCGTCCAGCGGGCGCGTCTTGGAGGTCAGCACCACCGAGCCGGGGATGCAGCTCTACACCGGCAACTTCCTGGATGGGACGATCGTCGGCAAGGGCGGGGTGACATACGTGCGCCGCGCCGGTCTATGTCTAGAGACCCAGCACTTCCCCGATTCGCCCAATCATCCGCATTTCCCCAGCACGGTGCTGCGCCCAGGCGAGGAGTTTCACTCGGTGACGGTGTTCGCTTTTGGCACGGCCTGACGCAGAGGACACACCGGTTGCGAGCAACCCGAGCTGGGCGAAGTCACCGCCTTCGCCTCACGCGAGCTCGGGCGCGTCTAAGATCAGCGTTACCGGCCCGTCGTTGACCAGGTCAACCTGCATATCGGCGCCGAAGACGCCCTGCGCGACGGGCACCCCTTGCGCCGCCAGGGCGCGACAGAAATAGTCAACGAGCGGCGCGGCTTGCTCGGGCCGCGCCGCGCCGGTGAAGTCCGGCCGCCGCCCCTTGCGCGCATCGCCATACAAGGTGAATTGACTGACGACCAGCGCCGCCCCGCCTACCTCCAGCAGCGAGCGGTCGAAGTGCGACCCGCCGTCGAGCGCAGGAAAGACGCGCAAGCCGGCGATCTTCTTGGCCAGCCAGTCGGCATGAGCCGGCGTGTCGCCATGGGCGATCCCGACCAACAGCAGGACGCCTCGCTCGATCGCGCCCACCACCTGGCCATTTACGCTGACCGAGGCGCGCCGCACGCGCTGCAACACCACGCGCATCGCACGTTAAGCATACCCTGTGGGTAGAATCGCCGCCGGCTGATGAATGACTTCTTCGCACCCGCCCTGCCTGCGCTTGAGGCGCTTCGCCCATCGCTCGCGCACATCCTGGAGCAAGCTGTCGCCATCGCCCGAGGCGCGGGCGAGATTTTGCGCGCCGGCTTTGCCCAGCTCACCACCCAGCGCGCCGCGCTGGAGATGCGCTTCAAGTCCTCTGAGTTCGACCCGGTGACCGAGTTCGACCACCGCAGCGAAGCGTTCATCGTCGCTGCGCTACAGCGCGCCTTCCCAGAGCATCGCATCGTAGGCGAAGAGGGCGGGGCATACGCCGCCCCCGCTGCCGGCGATGGCGAGCTGATCTGCGAGTGGCATGTTGATCCCCTGGATGGCACGGTGAACTTCGCCCATGGCTTCCCGGCGTTTGCCGTGTCGCTCGGGCTGCTGGTGGACGGCTGGCCAACCTTGGGCGTTGTGTATGACCCGATGGCCGATGAGATGTTCAGCGCTGCACACGGGATGGGCGCCACTTTGAACGGACGGCCGATCCGCGTCTCGACGATAGACGCGCTGGGGGCCGCTCTGCTCAATACCGGCTTTCCCTACGACTGCCACGTGAGCGAAGAGAACAACTTCGCCCACTTCATTGCCTTTCAGAGGCTCACCCAAGGCGTGCGGCGCGTGGGATCAGCCGCCCTCGACCTATGCACAGTGGCCTGCGGGCGGATGGATGGCTACTGGGAGCTGAAGATCAAGTCGCACGACATCGCTGCGGGGATCGTCATCGTGCGCGAAGCCGGCGGCACCGTGACGGACTTCGCCGGCGGGCAAGCCATGTTCGCCCGTCAACAAGTCGTCGCCAGCAATGGCCGGCTGCACGCTGCGATGCTCGAGGTGCTCAGGGCAAGCTCAGTTTAAGCCGATACAGTAGCCACACATGGACGCACAAGAGGCAGCGCTGGATCAGGCATTCGACTGCCCTGGCAACTATCGCGCAGCGAATCCTTCGGCGTTGCGCTGCGCGAAGTGCAACCGCCCACTCGACGTGAAAGACGCGCGGCTTACCCCTACCGGCTATGTCTGCCCGTATTACATCAAGGCGCGGGTGGCCACCTTCTACACCGCCGGCCCACAGCACTACGTCGTTGCAGTGATCATCGCCGTCGTCCTCGGCGTGGGTGTGGGGCTGGCCTTGCAACTGGTGGGACAGGTGAGCTTCTTTGGGTTGATCCTCACCCTCTTCGTCGGCCCGGCGGCCGGCGGGCTGGTAGCCGAGGCGATCCGCCGCGCCAACGGCAAACAGCGCGGCCAATATATCTGGCTGGCCGCGGCCATTGGGCTGGCGATCGGCGCGACCCCCTTCACCATCCTGCCGGCGCTGTTGGCGCTGCTGGTCGGCTCGCCGGGTTTCATCTTCGCGCTCATTCCGGTCGCAGGGCTTGCCCTGGCAGCCGGCGCGCTGGTCAGCCGGCTGCGCTTCTGATGGCGACGACGAACGCAACGGCGAACTCGCGCTCGTGCGCGAGCGAGAGCGCCCATTGGCTCAGCCCTTGCACTTCGGCCAACTGGGCAGCGCGCCCATACAGGCGCAGATGCGGTTTGCCGTATGGGTCGTTCACCACCTCGGCCTCGTGCCAGCCGATGCCGTGCCGCGAGAGCGTCCGCACGCCGACCCCCAGCGCCTTAGACGCGGCTTCTTTGGCTGCGAAGCGCGCGGCCAACTCCGGCGCGCGCCCGGCGCAATAGGCCAGCTCTTGGGGGGTGAACACGCGCCGGAGGAATCGCTCGCCATGGCGTTCGATGGCTGCCGCAATGCGCGGGATGTGGATGATGTCTACGCCGGCGGCGAGCATTCAGCGCCCCTTGAGGGCCTCTGGGGTCTATCGATCGTAGCCGCGGCCCACGCCGCGATAGACAAAGCCCAGCTCGCGCATCTTGCGCGGCTCATATAGGTTGCGCCCGTCCACGATCACCGGCTGCTTCATCAATTGCTTGATCCGCAGCAGGTCGAGGTTCTTGAACTCGTTCCACTCCGTGGCCAGGATCAGCGCATCGCTCCCCTCGGCGACCTCGTAGGGGTCGTTGCATAGCTTGACGTTGTGCAAGACCTGGGCGGCGTTCGGCATCGCGACTGGATCGTAGGCTTTCACCGTCCCGCCCTCGGCCTGGATCATGCGGATGATGTCAATCGGCTGGGAGTCGCGGATATCGTCGGTGTTGGCCTTGAACGACAGGCCGAGCACGCCGATCGTCTTGCCCTCCAGCCGGCTGAGGTGGAAGCCGTTATTGCCCACCAGCGCGCATACTTTGGCGACGATGTTGCGGCGCGCGTCGGCGTTGATCTGCATCACGGCCTCCAGCAACTGTGGATGCTTGCCCTGGACGTTGGCCATGTGGGCCAGCGCCTTCACGTCCTTCGGGAAGCACGAGCCGCCATAGCCCAGCCCGGCATCCAGGAAGGCCCGCCCGATCCGCTTGTCGTAGCCCATCCCGTCGGCAACCTCTTTTACGTCCGCCCCCAGCGCCTCGCAGATGTTGGCGATCTCGTTGATGAACGAGATCTTAGTGGCCAGGAAGGCGTTGCTGGCGTACTTGATCATCTCGGCCGTGCGCAGGTCGGTGATCATGATCGGCCCTTGGATGCGCAAGGGCAGGTAGAGCTGGGCCACCTTCTGGGCCGCTTCCTCATCGAGCGAGCCGAGCACTACGCGGTCGGGGTTCATGAAGTCGCTGATCGCAGATCCCTCGCGCAGGAACTCTGGGTTGCTGACCACGCTGAAGGGGATCGGGCGCGGCTGCCGATTCTTGATGATGTCCGCCACCCAGTCGCCAGTGCCGACGGGCACAGTGCTCTTGTTCACCACGATCAGCGGGTGGTCCATGACCTCGGCAATGCGCTCGGCGACGGTGCGCACGTAGCGCAGCTCCGCTTCGCCATCCACGCCCATCGGCGTGTTCACCGCGATGAAGACGATCTCCGCCGGCCCATCCGGGTTATTGATCGCTTCATGGTAGGACGTGGTGAACGACAGGCGGCCCGCAGCGACGTTGCGCCGCACCATCTCCTCCAGCCCCGGCTCGTAAATCGGCATGATGCCCTGCTTCAACTTCTCAATCCGTGCTTCGTCTATGTCCACGCAGATCACGCGGTTGCCCAGGTCGGCAAAGCAGGTGCCGGTGACCAGCCCGACATACCCTACGCCGATCACAGCAATGTTCTTCATGGCGTGCTCATCCCCTCCTCGTGGAAGTTTACACAGCGAGAATTCCTCGGCGCCACGCCAGCTCGGCGTTTAAGAGGCTGCCGCCGGCGGCGCCGCGAATGGTGTTGTGAGCCAGCGTGACGAGCTTCAACCCGCGCTCGCCAAACAGCGGCTCGCGCCGCACACGCCCGACGACCACGCTCATGCCGCCCACCGGCCCACCGCTCAGTCGGTCGCGCCGCGGCTGCGGGCGATCGACCTCCTCACGGACGATGATAGGGTGCTCCGGCGCAGTGGGCAAACCGGCCACCTCTGGCCGGCAGAATGTCCGCATCAGATGCGCAGCTTCCTCCGGCGCGACCGGCCGTTCGGTCTCCACCGACATGGCCACCACGTGGCCGTCAATCACCGGCACGCGGTGGCAGTGCGCGCTTAAGCTGAAGTCCGCTTCGCGAATCGTCCCGTCCTCCAATCGGCCCAGCAGTTTGCGCGCTTCGGCTTCCAGCTTCTCCTCTTCGTTCTTGATGAATGGCAGAACATTGTCGGTGATGTCCAGCGCCGGCACGCCGGGATAGCCCGCGCCGCTGATCGCCTGGAGCGAGGCACAGAATACCCGCCGCACGCCGTAGGCGTCGTAGATCGGCCGCAGGACCATCGCCGGCCCGCTCACCGTGCAGTTCGTGTTGCAGATGATCCCGCCCGACCAATCCCGCGCCCTTTGCTGGTGGCCCAGCAGGTCCAAGTGATCGGGGTTGACCTCTGGGATGACCAGCGGCACGTCGGGCATCATGCGGTGGTAAGAAGCGTTGGAGAACACCAGCAGGCCGGCCCGGGCGAAGGCCGGCTCGGCTTGCGCCGCGGATTCGTTGGGCAGCGCGCTGAAGACCGCCCGCACCTCCGGCGCAAACCGCCGCACGGCCTCTGGGTCGGTGGGCAGCAGCACCATCTCGCGCACCTCGGCAGGCATCTCGCCCTCCACCACCCAATGCGCGGCTTCCGCATAGCACTTGCCCTCGCTGCGATCCGACGCGGTCAACGCGGCGATGCGAAAGAGCGGATGTCGGCTGAGCAGTTGGACGAAGCGCACCCCAACCGCGCCAGTGGCGCCCAGGACAGCGACGGCGATTTTGTCGGCAACCATGCGCGGAAGATGATACCGCAGACAATGACCAGAGCTTAGGGTGGGTAAACGACGACACAGGGGGTGATGCTTGGTTAGGCAGGCGCTTAGATGCTTCGCCGGCAACAGGTCGGCACAGCCAGCGGACAACGCAGTGTGTGAGCACACCCCCTTGCGATGAGCAGACTCCGGCTGCGTAGAATTGCACGAGCGTTGTGAGCACTATCCAAGATCAGGACTTGGCCCTACTTGTGGATGCGCGCGCCAAGTCACATTTGGTGAAGGTGCGCGCTGGTCAGAAGTTCGAGACCCACCACGGCATCATCCCTTACGACGCGCTAATCGGCCAGCCTTGGGGCTGTATCGTCCATTCCTCGCTTGGCCACCCCTACTTGGTCGTGCCGCCTAGCACGGCTGACCTCATCACACACATCAAGCGCAGCTCGCAGGTGATTTACCCGAAGGACAGCGCCTACATCATGATGCGGATGAACATCAAGCCGGGCGTGCGCGTCCTAGAGAGCGGCTGTGGCAGCGGCGGGCTGACGCTGGCGCTGGCATCTGCTGTGATGCCGACCGGTCATGTGTATTCGCAGGAGATCCGCGAGGACTTCATCGCGCTGGCTCGGCGCAACCTGGAGCGCGCCGGCTTGGACGCCTTCGTCACGTTTATTCACGCCGACAGCACCCAAGGCTTCAACATCCAGCCGCCCGTGGATGCCGTCTTCCTGGACATGCCGCAGCCGGAGACTTGCGTCGCGCAGGCGCGCGCAGTGCTGAAAGACGGGGGGTTCTTCGGCTCGCTGCTGCCCACCACGAACCAGGTCAGCCACCTGCTGCGCGCGTTGGCGCAGGCCGGCTTTGGATTGATCGAGGTTGAGGAGATATTGCTGCGGCGCTATAAGCCAGTGCCCGACCGCCTGCGCCCGCACGATCGCATGATCGCCCACACCGGCTATTTGATCTTCGCCCGCGCCATCGCTGCGCCTCACCCCCAGCTGCCCTTCGTCAGCCCGTCGGCCGACGCGGAAGATGACGCGCCAGCAGGCAACTAACGCGCTGGCCGAGGCGCTGGGCCTGCGTGCCGGCATGTGCGTCGCCGTCGTCGGGGCTGGCGGCAAGACCACCCTCTGTTGGCGGCTGACCCAGGCGCTGGCCGCCGCCGGCGAACGGGTGATCTTCACCACGACCACCCGCATCTGGCAGCCCGCCGAAGGCACGTTCGATCGGCTGTGCATCGGCCCGCCCGACGACATCCTGCGCCGGCTTTGCGCTGCTACCGACTGGCGAACAGCCTGTCTGGCCCAGGACATCCAGGGCCAGCCTGATGCCGCGCCGATCCGCGAGGCCGCCATGCCCTGTGTGCGCACCAAGCTGCTCGGCTTCCCGACCGAGGCGATCGCTAACCTCAAGGCGGTGCTCAAGGCCACGTGGCTGGTGGAGGCCGACGGCGCACGTGGCTTGCTCGTTAAAGCGCCTGGGCTGCATGAGCCGGCTATCCCGCCCTGCGCCGACCTGGTGTGCGTGCTGGCCAGCCTGGACGCGGTCGGTCGGCCGCTGGACGATCAGACTGTCCATCGCGCTGCGCGCGCGACGCAGCTTGCCGGCGCTCGACTGGCCCACCCCATCACCCCCACGATGCTGATCAACCTGCTCGTCCATCCTGAAGGCGGACTCAAAGGCATCCCCGCTGCTGCGCACCGCGTGGCTGTGCTTACCCAGCGCGCAGCAGACGCATGTCCTGTGTGGGCGGGCGCGCTCATGGCCGCGCTACATCGGAGTGGCTTTGAGCGCGTTGTGTTGCTCAGCCCGCGTGCGGCCCATCCGCTCCTGGGGGCGCGCTGAACTGGCTGGCTGGCCAGTTCGCCAACTATTCGCTTGCCGGATGTTGGCTGCTTCGGCCTTCCATAGACTCTCTTTTGAATTTGCCTAGTCTGAGAGTGGAGTAGTCGTTATGGAAGAGCGGGTGACGAATCCTCCCCCAGAGCCGGATGGCGAACATTCTGGCTTTCAACCGCGCGGCATCGTCCTTTTTGTCTTTCTGATGTTGTTGGGATATGGCCTGTATTGGGCCTATCTGTGGTTCATCACCGTGATCGAGCGCGGCACAGGCGGTTAGCGCGAAGGAGCGTTGCGTATGGAGATCAACAAGTTCGAGCGCTATTGGTTGATCGCTGTTGGGGTGACCTTGGGCGCGTTCATTGCGGCAACGATCGTGGCTGTCACCGTCTTCGGCATCCGGTTGCCGTCGCCTGTGGAGCGCGTCAACCCACAGCGGCTGGATCAAACCATCTTCGCCAGCCCAGGCGTGCGCAAGATCGCCGACAACCGCTACGAGGCAGTGATCGTCGCCAAGTCGTGGGCGTTTAACGCTGGCCCGGAGGCGGGCAGTCCTCCTGTGTTGCGCTTCCCGCGCCGCTCGCAGGTGACGTTTTACGTGACCAGCCAGGACGTAATGCACGGCTTTCAGATCGAGGGGCACACGATTAACTTGGAGCTGGTGCCCGGCCAAGTGGCGCGCGCCACGGTCAACTTCAATCGCCCTGGTGAATACAACATCATCTGTAATCACTATTGCGGGGCCGGCCATCACGTGATGTACGGCACCATCATTGTTGAGTGAATATCCTATGGCAAGCATTACCCTTCCCCAGCTCACCGAGGTTCCAGCGACGCCTGGGACGTTGAAATTGGTTCAGCGCGAACGGCTGATGATCGGCGCGCACATCATCACAGCGATGTTGGCGCTGATGTCGGGCATCTTCATGGGGCCGTTCCAAGCCTTCCACCGCTCGCCAACGTTCATCCAGTACTTCCCCACCATCCCGGTCTTCACCTACTACTACCAGGCGGTGACAGCACACGGGGTGATGAACGCGCTGTTCTTCACCACGTTCTTCATCATCGGCTTTTGTTACTTCGTGGTGGAGCGCTCGCTGCAGCGGCCGATCAAGTCGGTGCTTGTAGGGTGGGCCGCTTATGCCTTGATGACGATTGGTCTCGTGATCATGCTGATCACCATCCTGGGAGCGCCCCAGCAATCGGCCGTCCTCTACACGTTCTATCCACCGAACATCGCGCCAGCGCTGTTCTACATCGGGCTGGTGCTATTAGTCGTGGGGTCGTGGTTGGCTTCAGCCAATATCTTCTTGACCTATCGGGACTGGAAGCGCGAGCACCCGAACGAGCGCGTCCCGCTGGCGGTGTTTGCCATCTTGGTGAACTTTATCGTATGGTGCGTGGCGACGATCGGCGTAGCCGTAGAGGTGCTCTTCATGCTGTTGCCGGCCTCGCTGGGCATTTTAAAGACGACCGATCCGCAGCTCGCGCGCACGCTGTTCTGGTTCTTTGGCCACCCACTGGTCTACTTCTGGCTGTTGCCGGCCTATGTATCGTGGTACACCATGCTGCCGCGCCAGGCTGGCGGCAGGCTGTTTAGCGAACCGTTGGCCCGCGTCGCCTTCCTGATGTTCCTGGTGTTCTCCGTGCCAGTCGGGCTGCACCATCAATTCAGCGACCCAGGCGTCAGCGCCTCGTCGAAGGGCATTCACACGCTGCTCACCTTGATCGTCAGCGTCCCCAGCTTCATGACGGCCTTCAACGTGGGCGCGGCGCTGGAGAGCGCTGCACGCAACCGCGGAGCGAAGACGTTGTTCGACTGGCCGTTCAAGCAAAAGTGGGGCGATCCGGTCGTGGCCGCGCAGCTAGCCGGCATGCTGCTGTTCATCGCCGGCGGCTTCAGCGGTTTGATCAACGCCTCGGCCCAGCTTAACGCCACCATCCACAACACATCCTGGGTGCCGGCCCACTTCCATCAGACGCTGGGCGGCGGCGTCACGCTCACATATATCGCTATCTTGTATTGGCTGCTGCCGGCCATCCGCGGGCGCGCGCTCTTCAGCAAGCCGCTCGCCCTGGCCCAGGTCTTCACGTGGCTGATCGGCATGACGCTGTTTGGCTTGGCGATGGGCGAGGCCGGCCTGCAGGGCGCGCCGCGCCGCGCCATCACCGGCCAAGCGCCGTATCTCTCGCCAGCTGCCGCCTTCTGGCTGGACATGACCGCTGTATCCGGCGTCATCTTGATGATCAGCTCGGTCCTGCTCTACGTCAACTTCTTCGGCACACTCTTCCTCTCTCGCCAGCCGGCGCCGGCGGGCGAAGTGCCAATCGAGACGGTCAGCGGCGACCGCACCTCGCCGCTCTGGCTGGAGCGCTGGGGCATCTGGCTGGGCGCGTTGGGCGTGCTCTTGCTGATCGCCTATGGACCGGTGTTTGCCGAGGTGCTGGACTTCCAGGAGGGCTGGAACATCCTGCGTTATATGCCGACCAGTAACGCGCCGATGCCCTGATGTGACAGGGGTGTAGTGGTTTAGATCAGACCACTACACCCCTTAAAAGCCTGCTTATGGTTACCACGAACGCTGCTCTCTCTCAGGCCGCCCCCAAGCTTGCGCTCGTTAGGTTAATCGCAGCGTCTGTCTTGGCTGGCTTCGGGGCGGTGATGACTTTCCTGGGCGCAGCCTATCTGCAAGACGTGCGCCTGCTGGCCGAAGCGCCGGCCGCTTTCTGGGAGTTTCTCTGTGGCCAGCCGCTGGCCGATGGCATGACGGCGCCGTTGATCCTGATCGCTGGGGCGCTTGGCTTGCTCTCCGCGAGCCTGTTGTTGATTCGCCCATCAACCAGGCTCAGCCTGGCCACTGCCGGCCTCGTGGCGCTCACCTTTCCGGCCATGGCCGGCGCAGGCTACCTCATGGGCGAGGCGAACCGCACGGCCATCCAATCTTCCGTACCGGTCGCCTACCTCACCCCGCCACGCCCCATGCCGGACTTCGCGCTGACCAACGCTCAGGGCGGCGTGACCCGCCTGAGCGATCTGCGGGGCAAGGTTGTGTTGATCTTCTTCGGATACACCAATTGTCCTGACATCTGCCCGCTGGCGCTCAGCGAGATGCGCAAGGTCAAGGTTGCGCTGGGCCGGGACGCTGAGCGCGTTGCCTTCGTCTTCATCAGCGTTGACGGGACGCGCGACACGCCAGAGCAACTGCGACGTCACCTGCGCATCTTCGACCCGACCTTCATCGGCCTCACCGGACCAGAAGACCAAGTGCGCCTGATCGCGCTGGAGTATGGCGCGCACTTCCGGTCTAACCGCGTAGGCAACGAGGAGCGCTACACGGTGGACCACAGCGGCGATACCTTCGTCCTGGACGCGCAGGGGCGCTGGCGGCTGGTCTATGGCATAAACACACCCATCGACGTGGTGGTGCGTGAGGTGCGCCGCGTCATCAAAGGGCAATAAAGGTGAACGCCCTCTTCCCTCCGTGATGCAGATCCATCATCATGCCGAGCGAGCAAAGCATCCAGGTAACTGGCCGCGCCAACGATTAGGGCGTGCGTTCAGATGCTTCGCTCACGCCGTGCTGTTTGTCGTAGTGCACGCATCCTAGGCGCATGGATGCGTGCACTACCTAAGAGCAACTGCTAACAGACCGCTGGTCAGCAAGCGTACCTAGTTCGTGCTGGCTTCCTTCGCAGCGTTCTCGTATTTGGTCGGGCACTGAAGCAGCAGCGAATCCGGTGAGTTGCCCGCGTAGAACTTGCCGTCGCTGTTGAGTTTGCCGGTCACGATGGCGCGCGCTTCGTTGACCAACGTATCCGGCTTCACCCCGCGATAGACCACCCGCACGCGTTCAGTGTTTGAAGTGACCTTGAATAATTCCTCACGCGTCTGAACCAGGTCGAACTCCAGATGCAGCGAGTTGGGGTCATATACGATGCTGTCGCCGACCACCCACCCAATCAGTTTGAGCGAACGGTCAGGCGTAATCTGACCTGCGCGCTGCTTGGCGAGCAGTTCGTTGACTTGAACCTCCATGCTGCTGTTGCCGGCGATGGTGAATGCCATGACCGCGATCACAGCCGTCAAAATGAGGCTGATCCCGAGCATAAATTTGGGCTTCATACTCCCTACACCTCTTAGGAGATTCTATCTAGCCTGAATGAAGCGCAAGTGAGCTTGATCACCCCGTCAGCAGTATGTTCGGCATTTAAGGGCGCCAGAGTGTGCCGTCCGGCAGCCGGCTCTGCGTCCAGCGCACCACGCCGCCCTTGAACTGGCTCATCTCGTCGTGGAGCGGATATTTGGCCGCCAAGGATTCGTTGATGTCAATGCCCAGGCCGGGGCGGTCACTCACGTAGAGGTAGCCATTGCGCAGCTCTGGGCAGCCCGGAAAAACCTCCGGCAGCGGATCGGGCAGCCCGCTGAACTCCTGGATGCCGAAGTTATGTAGATGGAGATCGAGATGCACGTTAGCCGCGTGGCCAACCGGTGAGACGTCCCCCGGTCCGTGCCAGGCGGTGCGCACGCCGAAAGCTTCGCATAGTGCGGCCAGCTTGCGCGCCGGCGTGATTCCACCGATGGCGCTGATGTGGACGCGGATGAAGTCTATCAGCTGCTCGGTGATCAGCGGCTTCCACTCCAGCGGATGGGTGAACAGCTCGCCCATTGCCAAGGGCACGGCTGCGTGTTGCCGAATGCGGCGGAACCACTCGATATGCTCAGGCGGCAGCGGATCTTCCAGGAAGAACAGTCGGTAGGGCTCCAGCAACTTGGCAAAGCGCACCGCCTCGATGGGCGGCAGCCGCTCATGCACGTCGTGAAGCAGCGGCGTCTCGAAGCCAAGCTTGCTGCGCAGAAAATCAAACATCTCGATCACGGAGCGCATGTATGCGTCCGGGTCGTAGTATTCGCCCTCAAGCGCGCCTTCTGGGCTGCGCACTTGCCCTTTGATCCCGCCATAAACGCCCACGTTGTCGTAAGGTCGCGCGTCGGCGCGGCGGGCCGGCCCGCCGTACCCGCCAAGCTGACAGCGGATATACATAATCCCCTGCGCTTTCAAGCGGTAAACGTTGTCCAGCACTTCCTGAGGGTCGCGCCCATCGGCGTGGCGATAGACGGCGACCCCATCGCGGCTCTTGCCGCCAAGCAGGTCGTACAAGGGCAGGTTGGCCTGTTTGCCTTTGATGTCCCAGAGGGCTTGATCCACTCCGCTGATGGCATTGTTGAGCACTGGGCTGTTGCGCCAGTAGCTGTTTTGGTAGCACAACTGCCAGATGTCTTCGATGCGCGCGACGTCTCGGCCAATCAGCAACGGACGGAGGTAATCCTCAACCGCAGCTTTGACTGCGGTCAAGCGCTGGGTAAACGTGGCGCAGCCTAAGCCGTAGAGGCCGGCATCGGAAGTCTCGACCTTGACGATGGCCAAGCCGATGCCCGCCGGCGCGGTCAGGATGCAACGCACGTTGGTGATCGTGACGGCCACTGCTCGTTCCTTATCCCTTGTCCAGTTTATCTTCTGCGCGCAGCCCCCTCTCGTCCTCCTGCACCCAGCGGAGAGGACAAGAGGGGGCACACGCCGAGGAAACAAGGGGCAACCTCAGATAAAGATGATCTGCGCGCCCTCGGTCATGTCAATGAAGTCGCTGGCAGTGACGATGTCAATCACGCCATCCACCAGGTCCTCCTTCTTCAGGCCCATCATGTCCACCGAGAGCTTGCACGCATAGAGCTTTGCGCCGCCATCCACCAGCATCTGAAGGTACTCGCTCACCGGCGGCACGCCGAGCGCGCGCATCTTGTCCTTCATGAGCTTGGTGGCCAGCGCGGTCATCCCCGGCAGCGCGCCGACCAGGTTGGGGATGCCGACGTTGTCGGCATGGACGCCCATCATGCTCACCTTCATGCTGGTGTTGCCCACCGGCGCGATCTCAAGGTTGATCTTGGCGGGATTTGCGGATGATGTCCCAGCCCCCAGAAGGTGAAGAAGATGGTGACATCCACACCGTTGCCCAAGGCGGCCCAGCCCATCACCAGGGCGGGGTAGGCCATATCGAGCGTGCCCTTAGAGCAGATAAAGGCCATCTTGCGGGTATCTTCGCCCATGGTTGTTCCTCCTTCACACGCATCCCTCCGGCTTGCCCAAGCCGGCGATGCGGGCGACCTTCTTGGCCGGCCCTTTGGGAAACAGCGCAAACATCTCCTTTGTGCTGATGCCCGTGCCTTCGGTGATCTGGCGCAGGGTGGGCGAGCGGCCGTTCACCGCATGCGCGCGACACCACTCGATCACCTTCCAATGGGCCGGCGTCAGTTCTGCGATCCCCTCTTCTCTGGCGATCTCTTCAGCGATCTCTCTGGTCCACTCCTCCGATGCGGTGAGGAACCCTTCCTCGTTCACATGGACAGTCTGACCTGCGATGGAACGTATCATCGTATTTATCCTCCTTACATCACATACGAATACGCAATACGCAATACGTATTCCGTATTTCGTATTCCGTATTACGTCTTAACGTGAGTTCGGATTAACCGGCCAAGGCAGCTAGATTGAGCGACGGCTTCCTCGGCCGGTGGCAATATGCGATCAGCCCGCACAATACGTTGACCACAAAGTTGACAGGGCTGCGATGGCGCGAGTGCTCAATCTGCGAGATGTTCTTCAACTGGTCAACGATTGTCTCTACGATTACCCGCCTGCGGAGTAAAAGCTTGTCCAGCAGCGGCAGCAGCGTGTTCTTCATGTTAGCGCGAATGCCGGTGATCAGTTGCACCTTGAACATGCGCCAGAGTTGATCTCGTAGCGCCCTCGATAGGTATCCCTTGTCTCCGAACAGCTTCCCGAAGAGTCCGCGCGCAAGCCTAGGAACAGGCTTTCGGTCATCAACATTGCCAGGGGTGAGCACAAAGTCGAGCAGTTCGCCGCGGTCATTGACTATCAGATGCAGTTTGAATCCATAGAACCATCCAGTAGATGTTTTGCCGCGTCTGGCAAGTCCGGCAAACGTCTTGTGACAATGGATACGTGGATCTTGCACACGGCAAGTGTGGTGGAGTCAATGAAGGTGATGCCTGTGCATGTGCCCAGGCAGGCATTAAGCGGCACGATAACTGAAGGGATGAGCTCAACAAATCGGTTGTAGCTGACCAGACCTGGAAACTCATTGCGTAGGTGTGTCATGACATACTCAAGGTAGTAAGCTTTGAAGTTACGATAGTTGGACTGATGAAAGTGAATGAGGATAGTCATAATCTCGCTCATGCATAAGCCAGGGCGTCGTCCGCGTGGGCGACGGGCTGAAAGTAGCTGCTTGTTCCAGTGAGGCAGTGCAAAAGTCGTCGACGTGGCAGAACAGCTCGAGTAAACTATCCATTGGGGCTCTGTTGGAGGCTTGTTTGTTGGTAGCACAAGTCTACTCCTCAGAGCCCCTCTCGACCTCTTGTAAATCCGAACTGACGTGTCTTATGTGCCTCTCCTTGTTCTGCGCCGATCTTGCTGAGCGTGCGCAGGATGAGCGCCAGCCCGCGGCGGACGTTGGGATCGCGCAGTTGCGCGAGCAGGGCGCGGTAAGAGATGTCCACCGGCGCGCCGGCTTGCTCTTCAACCGTCACAATCGTCCGGCGGAGGAAGTTCATGACCTCCGGTTGCGTCATCTGTTTGATGGTCTGTAGGATGAGCACGATGTTGTCCCCAAGCTGCTTGATGTCCTCCTCGCCGAAGGAGGTGACGATCTCATCCAGAATGCGCAGGCCACCACGGGCGAAGACGAAGTAGCCTCGTCGCTCTGCCTCGCTGAGGCTGGCGGTGAGCTTGGCGAACGCTTCGCTGCCGATGGGCGCGAGCACATCGGCGAACTCGAACAAGGCCTCCATGAGGTCAAGCAAACGCTCGATGTTTTGCCGATTGCGCGCCAACCGCTTGAGCAGGCGGACCAAATCGGGCAGTTGCACATCGGCCTGCACCTCGGCCAGTTGCTCGCCGGTGAGCCGCAGCGCGTCGTTGAGGATCGGCACGGTGTCGAACAGTTCATCGCGCGCTTGTCGCTCTTGCTTGGCCTGTTCGGCCAGATACTGCACCTGGGCGGCCAGCGCATCGAGCTTCTGATGTAGCTCCGCCAACATCTGTGGCGGCGCGTCGTGAGCGGCATAGCCATTCGAGGCGATAGGCGGGTTCATATTTCCTCCTCAGTTGTGTTGCCACTTGCCGGCCATGCTCATCAGCGCCGGCAGCGGCAGCGGCCTGCCCTTGAGCAGGACATGCCAATACACCCAACGGAACATCAGCTTGCCCCAGTGGTTCGCCTCCGACTCCTTGAGCAAGGTGAGCGGCCCAATCCCCGGCAAAGGATAGTGTCCGGGCAGCGGTTCTACGTCGTAGTTAAAGTCAATCAACAGCGCCTTGCCAAAGCCGGATTCGATGAAGCAGTTGGCATGTCCGTCGAACTTGTGCGGCATCTCCAACCCTTCCACGTAATGCACAAAGTTCTCGGCAAAGCATTCCACCGCGAAATGCGCCACCGAGCCGGCTTTCGAAGTAGGCAGAGCTGCTGCGTCGCCCAGCGCGAAGATCTCGGGTACTTCGGCGAGACAAACGTGTGTTTATCCACTGCGACGTAGTTCAACGAATCCCCGAGGCCGGAGCGGGCGATCACCTCCGCGCCCATGTTGAGCGGCACGCTCACCAACAGGTCATACGCCACCTCCTGCTCGTCATAGGAGATCAGCTTCTTGGCGTCTGGGTCCACGCGCTCGACCATGAAATCGGGCACGACCTGAATCTCTTTCTCCTGGAGCAGATTGCTCAGGTGCTTGGCCGCGATCGGCTTGGTGAACGCGCCCGAGAGCGGCGTGGCGTAGATGAGCTCGACGCGGTCGCGCATGCCACGCTCGCGGAAGAACCAATCGGCCAGCATCAAGAATTCCAGTGGTGCCACCGGGCACTTGATCGGGTTATCCACGACGTTCACCACCAGCCGGCCGCCCTTCCATATGCGCAGGTGCTTGGCCAGCGTCGCAGCGCCCTCCAGCGTGTAGAAGTCGAAGATTGACCGCCGCCACTCATGCTCGGCCAGGCCAGGGGTTTGATCCGGGCGGATGTGCGTGCCGGTGGCGATCACCAAGAAGTCGTAGTCCAGCGAACGCCCGTCCTTGCTCAACCGCACGCGCCGGCGTTCCGGCTCGATCAGCTCAATCGGCGAGACGACGAACTCCACCCCCGGCGGGACGAAGTCGCGCTCTGGCTTGACCACGTCGCGCTGGCTATAGATGCCGAACGGGATGAACAAAAAGCCGGGTTGGTAGTAGTGCGTCTCGCTCTGATCGACCAGCGTGATGCGCCAGTCGTCTGCGAGCGTGCGCCTGAGGCGGTTAGCGACCATTGTGCCGGCGGTGCCGGCGCCTAAAATAACCAATGTTTCATCTTGCTAACTCCTTAACCAAAGTGAGCAGTCGTCTGCAATCCAATCGCGTTGTCCATTTGCCGGATGGCGGCGACGTGTGAGAAGATATCGGCCACGCGCTGAACAGTGCGCAATACTTTCGTGCGCTGGTCGGCATCCAGGCGATAGATGCCGTCCAAGTTGGCGTGGACGGCTGCCTCGTCGGCACCGAAGCGTCGCGCCCAGCTCCGCCACTCGCGCTCAGCAGGCGGCCAGTCCGCTGGCGCTGCCCCGCCGGCGATGACCATGCCTATCAGCTTGTCACCTACGCGAATGAGGCCGCGCGCAAACAGCAGCCCGATCTCGCTGCGCAGGAAGCGAGGTTCCAACGCCGGCTCAATGGCGAGCTGCTGCCACGTGCCGATGAGCGCATCAGCCTTGCCCACCAGCGCGCCAAAGAAGCCGCACGGCCGACTGAGCGCGGTGAACGGCTGACCGCTCATGTCGGTTGTGAGCATCATGACCTCCAGCGCTTCGGCGAAGGCGTCTTGGATCGTTTGCACGCACCCCAAGGGGAGCAGCGCGGCCAGCCCGGACGCTGGCTGGGTGGGTGCGCTCAAGGTGGCTAAGATGGCCCGCTCGCTGAGCCAACGGTGCAACTGTTCTGAGTCGAATCGCCACTGCTTGCCGACGCGGATGGCCGGCAGCCGCCCCGCTTCCACCATCCGGTAGATCGTGGACCGATCAACCTTGAGCAGGTCTTGCACCTGATGCGTCGTCAGTAACTCGCTCATGCAGCGCCTCTTGCACTCACCGTTGATTCACGTGATGCACATGATGCGTCCGCGCACATCCCCTTCGTGACCGATTTCACAACTGGCCAATCAGCTAGGTCGTTCGTTACAATCGGCTAGACAAACTATGCTGAAGATTTTGAACGTGGAGCAAGCGCGCACAACCCTGCTGCGCCGGCCAGATGTGGACGAGATCGTGGTCACTGAGAGCATGCGCCGGCGCACGCTGGCTGCCTTTGGAGAAGACTTACCCCCAGAGGAGGCCGTGCGGCGCATCCTGCGCGACGTGCGCAGCGAGGGCGATGCCGCGCTGATCACATGGACGCATAAGCTGGACGGGGTCGCGCTCGCTGCTGAACAGATCGCCGTGCGCAAGGCCGATGTTGCTGCAGCCTACGACAGGGTGGACGAGAAGGTGGTGCTGGCCCTCAGACAGGCTGCTGAGCGCATCGCCCGCTTTCACGCCCGTCCGGTAGCGCAGACTTGGATGACCACAGAACTCGGCGGGGTGCTAGGACAAGTTGTCCGCCCGCTGCGTCGGGTTGGCGTGTACATCCCCGGCGGCAGCGCGCCGCTGGCCTCGACGCTGCTGATGACGGTGATCCCGGCGCGTCAGGCCGGCGTAAAGGAGGTGATTGTCTGCGCGCCGCCGAGCAGCACCCGACCGCCTCTGCCGCATCCCGTCATCCTGGTCGCCGCCGACATCGCCCAAGTGGACGAGATATACGCCGTCGGCGGGGCGCAGGCCATCGGCGCGATGGCCTATGGCACAGCGACGATCAGACGGGTGGACAAGATCTGCGGACCGGGCAATACCTTCGTCGTGCTCGCCAAGCGCCAGGTCTTTGGCGTCTGCGGGATAGATTCACTGCCCGGCCCGACCGAGACGGTGGTCATCGCCGACGAGAGCGCCAACCCGACCTGGGTCGCGGCTGATCTATTGGCGCAGGCCGAGCACCTCGGCGGCACGGCGCTGCTGCTCACGCCGTCGCGCCCGTTGGCCGAAGCGGTGAGCGCGGCAGTGGCCGCGCAGCTCGCTGATTTGCCCCAACCCAACCGAGAGGCGGTGACCGAATCGCTCGCCCAGCGCAGCGGCGCGGTGGTCACGCAGGACTTGGCGGAGGCTGTCGCACTGGCCAACGACTTCGCCCCTGAGCATCTGTGCTTGTCGGTCAAGGACCCCTGGGCCTGGGTAGACGCGATCCACAACGCAGGCGGAATCTTCGTCGGTGAGCACTCGTACGAAGTATTAGGGGATTATGTCGCCGGCCCCAGCCATGTGATGCCGACCGGCGGCACAGCGCGCTTTGCCTCGCCGCTCAGCGCGCTCGACTTCGTGCGCGTGACGAACGTGGTCGCGCTCGACGAGGCCACTGCCCAACGGCTTGCGCCGGCAGCGGTCAAATTGGCTGAGGCAGAAGACCTCCACGCACACGCCAACGCAGCCCGACGACGGATGAACGCCAATGGATGAGCGCGCAAACAGCAGGCGAACCTTTAGATAGGTGCACTCACCCAATAGAGGCGGTTCGCCGTGTCAGTCCATCACACGAGTGGCGGCGGAAGGATGAAACAAGCGCCGACTGCTTGTCAGCGAACAAAGGGGGCGACGCGATAGCCTCGCCTCTGTGTTTGGTAAACGCCCCCCACCTAGCACGCCATCAGCGTGACTCAGGGCAGCGGCGGGAAGAAGGGCGGCGGCGAGGACAAGGCCGAAGCGCGCGGCCCGCCGGGGTCTCCCAAGAAGTCCCAGTAGAGCGAGAGGTTTGATTGCCCGCCATACTGGACATACTCGACGATGAGGGAGTGATTGCCGGCCCCCAGATTGGCGTTCGCCACGAACGTCCGAGCCGACTGCTCGCGAAACTCATTGATGAGCAACTGTCCATCCAGGAAGAGCCGGACGCCGTCGTCGGCGCGCACGACGAACTGATATACGCCGGCGGGGAAGTAGCGCACCTGGCTAAAGCGCGCCGAGAAGAACGTGGCTGGCACACCAGCCACCGGAGGGGCTCCGCGCCAGTCGAATTGCAGACAACACACCACCCGCGAGACCGCCGGCGGACCGGCGAGATTGGGGTTGGGGAAGAAATCCACCTGCCACGGGCCATTGTTGAAGCCCCCACCTGCCGGCGGTGGCGGCGGCGCGGTGGGCTGCGGCAGGTTGCTCACCCGCGTGATGGTCAAGCGCGCGAGCGCGCGCTGCGTCTGCTCCACATAGTCCACCCGAACGGTGTAGCGCCCTTGATTAAGCGGCACATCCACGCTGAGCGTTTGCAACCCGACGAAGTCGTAAGCGTTAATGATCGCCTGATCGTTAATGAATACCCGGATGCCATCATCGGCCTGTACCGCAAAGCGCCACACGCCGGCCGAGAGGTTGAACGTGCGCGTCCAGCGGGCCGAGAAGAAATCCGGTTGGACGCGCTGGAGATCGGGAGAGCCGAAGCCCCAGTCGAAGTTGATGGCCGACTCATTGCGCGTCAGGGCAGGCGGCCCAGATTGGATGGTGTTGTTCCAATACTCAGCCCGCCACGGGCCGGCTGGCTGAGAGGGCGGCGCACTCACTGGCCGCGGGACGCACAAGCGCTGGCCAACGTAGATGCGCGTGTCGCGCAGGCCGTTGACCCGGCGCAGCTCGATCACTGTGACTCCATAGCGTCGGGCGATAGCGTTCAGCGTATCGCCGGCGCGGACGGTGTACAAAAGGCAAGTGTAGTTGGCTGCGCTCCCGCGCTCGGGCGCACTCGCCCGAGCCGGCGCGCCCACCGCCAACAAGCCTACGAGCGCGCTCATCGTCAGGGCGACGACGGCTCGCGCGCCCAGCCCTCTGGGTCGCCCGTGTTGACCGATGTTCCCATCACTCATCGTTGATGACATGCTTGCTAAAGTATAATCCGAAAGCTAAACTCTTCATGCCCCATGGATCAACGGCCCTCGCTTTGCCAGTTTGTCTGCCACCCTTGTCAGGAAGCGCAGAGAAGCTCAGGAGGTTTTGGTGATTAGAAATCGTTTTGCGCCTTTGGCGTGGTCTGTGGTCGCAGCATTCGCGTTGTCGGCGTGTGGCGCACAGCCGGCAAATCTGCCAACCTCTACGCCATTCACCGCACCCTCGGCCGATGCTCAGCCGACTCAACCTATCCCCACACAACAGCAGCCTGCCAGCCGTCCATTCGCACAACTTCCGCCCGAACAGCGCACGCGTGTGGGCAACGCCCCCCCACCGCTGACGATAGACACGAGCAAGAAATACATCGCCACGATCAAGACGCGCAAGGGAGATATCGTCGTAGAACTTGATCCCAGCGCTGCCCCGCAAACTGTCAACAACTTCGTTTATCTCTCCCAAAATGGCTTTTACGACGGACTGACCTTCCATCGCGTGGAGCCGGGGTTTGTCATCCAGGGTGGTGACCCGCTGGGCAACGGCACCGGTGGACCTGGCTACGACCTGCCGCCGGAGATCAAGCTAACGCACGTGGACGGGGCGATCGCCATGGCGCGCCGGGGCGGCCCGCCGGAGACGACCCCAAGCAGCGGCAGCCAATTCTACATCACGATCGGCCCGCAGCCGAACCTCGACAATAACTACACCGTGTTTGGCGTCACCATCCGCGGCAAAGAGGTGGTGCGCGCCATTCAGGTCGGCGATGTGATCGAGCGCATCGAGGTGACGACAGCCGATGGCGGAGCGGTGGCCGCAGCGCCGTTACAGCCGACGGCAGCGCCTTCGCCCACGCCCGTGCCGAAGCCGGCCACCTGTGCCCCCTTCCCCCTCAACGTCCGCGCGGATGACCACATCAAGGGCAACCCGCAGGCGACCACGACGATCATCGAATATGCCGACTTCCAGTGCCCAGCGTGCGCAAGGTTTGCGCCGCAGATGAAAGCACTGATGACGGCTGTGAGCGATACCGTGCGGCTGGTCTATCGCCACTTTCCGCTTCCCCAGCACAATAAGGCGCGCATTGCGGCCCAAGCTGCCGAGGCCGCCGCGCTCCAGGACAAGTTCTGGGAGATGCACGACCTGCTTTATGAGAAGCAAGGTGAATGGAAGGACAAACCGGTTGCGGAGATCACCACGACCTTCAAGGCTTACGCGCAACAGCTCGGCCTCGATCTGGCTCGCTTCGAGCGCGACCTGGCCAGCAGCGCGGTGGCCGCGCGCGTCCAGCGCGATCTGGAGAGTGGCGAAGCTGCCGGCGTCAATGGCACGCCGTTTACGTTCCTAGACGGCAACCCAATCGAGCCTCAGGTCTTTCAAGGCCAGGAGAGCGGGACGGGGCTACGTAACTACGCTGCGCAGCGCGCGCAAGCTGCGGCCAGCCTGAGCAACAAAGTATTCAGCTTTGACCGCCCTGAGCAGGTGATTGACAAAGCTGCCAAGTACGTCATGACGGTGAAGACCACGCGCGGTGACATCGTGGCCGAGCTCGACCCGGCGATCGCTCCGGTCAACGTCAACGCGATTGTCTTCCTCATCCAGAAGGGTTACTTCGAGAACGCGCCGGTGCTGTTGAACGACACGCGGCTGGGTGCCGTGCTGACGGGCAGCCCAATTGTGACGGGCAATCCCGGCTTCGAGTGCAGCGTGGAAACCAGGCCCGGATTGATGGCGCAGCCGGGGGTCGTCGCGCTCTTTGGCGACAACGATAGCAGCATTGCGCAGTTCATCTTCACCTACTCACCCACCCAGGCGCTCGACAACCAGTTCTCGGTCATCGGGCGCATCACCAGCGGCCTGGACGTGGTTCGGGCGCTGACGGCAGCCGAGGGCGACAAGCAGGGCGATAAGATCACGGCGATCAGCGTGGCAGAGAAGAAGTAAGCATGTTCGTCCATAGCTTGCGGATGCGCTTTCGCGATCTGGACGCCTATAACCACGTCAACAACGCGGTGTATCTGACCTACTTCGAGGAGGCGCGCATCGCGTTCATCACCGCCATTGGCCTACGCGACCTATTCTCGCCGGAGCGCAGCACGGTGATCGCCCACGCAGAGGTGGACTACCGCGCGCCGGCCCTGCTCGGCGACCAGCTCGACATAGAGGTGACCGTCGGCGAAGTGCGCAACTCTTCATACGCGCTGCATTACCGGATCATCCGGCGTAGCGATGGCAAGCTGATCGCAACCGGCAAAACGGTCCAAGTGTGCTTTAACTTCGCCCTGAACGCGCCGACGCGCCTGCCCGAAGCATGGCGCACCCCGCTGCGCAACGGCGCATCTGCGGACGCGCCGCTCTCCAACATCGCTTGACATCCACTATGAAACGCCCTCCTGCGCTCCTCGTCCTCGAAGATGGCACGCTGTGGCCGGGCTTTGGCTTCGGCCACCTTGGTGAGACGACCGGCGAGGTGGTCTTCAACACATCTATGACCGGTTACCAGGAGGTGATCACCGATCCGTCCTACTATGGCCAGATCGTGGTGATGACCGCCCCGCAGATCGGGAACGTGGGCACCAACCCCGACGATGACGAGTCACATCGCGCCTGGGTTGCCGGCTTTGTGGTGCGCGACCTCAGCCCAATCGTCAGCAACTATCGCAGCCGCCAGCCGCTGGATGAGTATCTGGCCGAGCGCGGTGTGGTCGGCGTCACCGGCCTGAGCACGCGCGCCTTGGTGAAACACATTCGGGAGAAGGGCGCCATGCGCGGCGCGATTTCAACGGTGAACCTAGACCCCGATCGCCTGCTGGCGATGGCGCGCGCCAGCCGCGACATGAACGGGGCAGACCTGGCGCGCGAGGTGACCTGCGACGAGCCATATCGCTGGACGAGCGGAGTGGACCCGCAGTGGTATGTGGGGTTGCCCGCGCGGTCGAGCGCGCCAACGCCCGAACAGCCCCATATCGTGGCCTATGATTTCGGGATCAAACGCAACATCCTGCGCCTGCTCACTTCGCGCGGTTGTCGGGTAACTGTGGTGCCGGCCACCACGCCGGCCGACGAGGTGTTGGCGCTACAGCCGGACGGGGTCTTCCTCTCCAATGGCCCTGGCGATCCGGCTGCCTGCACCTATGCCATTGAGGCGACCCGCCAGTTGTTGGGCCGCGTGCCGTTGTTCGGCATCTGCCTGGGTCATCAGATCCTCGGTCTAGCGCTGGGCGGACGCACCTACAAGATGAAGTTCGGCCATCGCGGCGGCAATCAGCCCGTGCTCGCCGGCGGCCACGTCGAGATCAGCAGCCACAACCACGGCTTTGCGGTGCGCGCCGAGAGCTTACCCGCAGATGTCGAGGTCACCCATGTCAACTTAAACGACGGATGTGTAGAGGGATTGCGCGTTCCAAGGCTGCGCGCCTTTGGCGTCCAGTATCACCCAGAGGCATCGCCCGGCCCGCATGATGCCATCCATCTCTTTGACGAATTTGTGGAGGCCGCGCGCGAAAAAATGCGTCTTCGTGATTAGCAGCTACAATTCTGCTTATCAGCGAATACACAACCCTGTTGGCGTTTGCCCTGCTCGCACCTTTGGGGTTGGCCTTCGTGCGCAGCCGCGATCAGCGCCTCTTCTCTGCTGCGCTGTTTATCGCTGGGTCAGCGATGTTAGCAGGGCGCGCGGCGTATGTGCTTATTCACTGGGAATACTTCAGCGAACATCGCGCTGAGGTCATCGGATTCGCTGGTCTGTCTGAGCATGGGGCAATCGCCGGCGGGATGGCGGCCTATTTGATCCTGCGCCGCGCCGTTCACCCGCCTCCTGCGCACCTGGGATCAGTATGTTCGGCTGCCTTCGTGCTGGTTGCGATTGCTGCTTCGCTTGGGTGCATCGAGGCCGGCTGTGCCTATGGGCGCGAGGTGTTCTGGCAAACTGATGGCGAAGCCTCGTTAGCCTGGCAGATGCGGGTGGACTGGCCAGACGCTTATCAGGTGCGCAACCCGCGTTGGCCGACCCAGGTGCTTATGGCGGCCTGGATGGCCGGCTGTGGGACCGTCCTCTGGCTGGCCAAGGTGCGCGTGCCGGAAGTATTAGTGCCCTGCTTCGCCATCGGCGACTTCGGCTGGCAATTCCTGCGCGGCGATTCAGCCGCTCTGCTCGGCCCCTTTCGCATCTATCAATGGCTTGATTTGGTGTTTATTGCAATAAGTGTACTTAAAGTAATTATTTTTATGTCCAGGCTGAAGCGCGTTACACTCAGCTCTCGCTGACCTATGCGACGCACGCGCCAGTTGCTGTTTCAGACCGAGACGCTCAAGCTGGAGCTGCTCAATACGCCGATCAACCAGCTCGACCTCAAAATCGAAGGGACGATCTTCGCCCAAGCCATCCCGCTGGTTAAAGAGGAGCTGCGGCGTGCCGGCATCCGACGGTTGGAGCCGATCTTCTACATTTCCACTGGTTATGGGTGCATCGCCGGCCAGCCGATCATCTCGTTGGGGTTCTACGACTTTCACCCCCTGTTGAAAGAGTTGAACGAGGAGTTTCGCGGTTGGCGCTACAGCGACGCGGACATCATTGACCTGCTGCGCCACGAATGCGGCCACGCATTCTGCTATTCGTATAAGCTCTATCGGCGCAAGGACTTTCGCGAGCTGTTCGACGTGCATGGTCACTTCTTCCACACGTATCCAGAGGACGACCGATACACTTACAACCCGTGGAGCCGCAGCTACGTGAACCCGAACGGGGATTACTACGCCCAGAAACATCCCGATGAGGATTTCGCCGAGACATTCACTGTGTGGCTCACGCCACGCTCAAATTGGCGGCGGACCTATAAGCACTATCCGCGCGCGCTACAAAAGCTGCGTTACACCGAGCGCATTGTGAAGGAACTTGGGCCATGCCCGCCCTTGGTCGAGGCCGACGAGAGCTGGAAGATCGAACCCTATGAGGAGGTCAAGATAACGGTAGCCCAGTTCATGAAGGCCAAGCCGAGCCACTACTACAAAAAGGCCACCGGCTACGTCGATCCGAGCCTGAAGGAGATGTTCCGCGCCCAGCCGAAGCGCCTGAATCGCCGTGAGCTGTTTGGCCGGTTCATGCGCGCTGAGACCTTCTTGAAGGCGCACAAGCAGCAGCTTATCTCGCGCGTTGCGCATTGGGTTGGGGTGGATTCAACCGTGGTCTATGATTTGATGGACAAACTGATCACGCGCGCGAAGGCGCTGAACCTGTGGCTGGAGAAGGCGCAGGCGGAGAAAAAGCTGGTTGAGTTGACGACCTTCGTCGCCGCGCGATGCACGGACTATAAGAACACGGGGTGCTACTTGCGCCCTCCTGTCTGAGAAGGGCGTGAGTGTCTCGCCCGCCGCGCCGTTAGAATTATCGCGCCGATTAGAGAGATTAGGGAGAGAAGCGATGTCAGAAGAGATGACCAATCCCGCGGCGGCCGCCAAGCCTGCGGCTGCTGCGAAGCCGACGCCGGCCAAGCCAGCAGCCCAAAAAGCGCCACCCTTGGCAACCCTGACCCCAGAACTCCTACAGCTTCAGCAGCACTTTGGCGAAGCGGTGATCGCGCCAGCGCCATACGTGGGCGTCCTGGTGAACGACCTGGGCAAACTGCGCGAGGTGATGACTTATGTGCGCGACCAATTGGGCTATGACATGCTGGCCAACGCCACAGCGGTGGACTACATCAAGGAAGGCTACATCGAGGTCGTCTATCATCCGCAGCGCTCACGCGGCGGCGAGCCACTGACCCTTAAGGTGCGCGTGCCGCGCGGCGACGACCCGGTTGCGCCCGCGCCTGTGGCGGTGCCTTCGCTGGTGCCGGTGTATGCCGGCGCGGAGTTCCAGGAGCGAGAGATTTACGACATGTTCGGCGTGCGCTTCGAGGGGCATCCTGACCTGCGCCGCATCCTCACCTGGGAAGGCTTCTACGGCTGGCCGCTGCGTAAGGATTGGCGCGAGCCATATTACGAAGGCGACACCAAGCCCTTCGACTCGCGCTGGCCCGGCGGCCATCACCAGCTCGCCGAAGAGCGCGTGCCCTGGCACGACAACGTCAACTATCCACCCGGCTTCGACCCGCTGAATTACCAAGCAAACCCCGATGCCGGGCTATACGATACGATGCGCAGCGGTGTGCCCGGACTCGACGACGGCAGCACGTCCAACGGACACGCCCAGGTCGCCGGCGTGGGGGCAGCGGTCTACGTCCTGGACCGCAACAGCAACCTGCTGGCCGACGAAGAGGAACTGCGCACCGATCAGATCATCGTCAACATGGGGCCGCAGCACCCCTCCACCCACGGCGTGCTGCGCATGGTGGTCAAGCTCGACGGCGAAACGGTGACTGACCTGAAACTGGTGCTGGGGTATCTCCACCGCAACCACGAGAAGATCGGCGAGCGCAACACCTGGCTTCACAACATCCCTTATACCGACCGTCTGGATTACATCTGCGGTTTGGCCAACGAATTTGGCTACGTGATCACCGTCGAGAAAATGATGGGGATCAAGCCGCCGGAGCGCGCGGAGTACCTGCGCGTGATCATGGCCGAACTGACGCGCATCGAATCGCACTTCTGGGCGATCGGCTTCCTGCTGAACGACCTGGGCGCCTTCTATACGCCGGCGCTGTACTTCATCACCGAGCGCGACCTGATCTTGGACCTGTTCGAGGCAGTGACCGGCAGCCGGCTGATGTGCAACTACATGCGCTTCGGCGGGGTCAGCCGCGACTTCACCGAGGATCAGATCATGCGCGCGCGCGAGCTGGCTTTCGAGCGCATCCCGCGCAAGATAGATGAGCTGGAGCAACTGCTGACCGACAACGAGATCATCAAGGCGCGCACCGTTGGCGTAGGGTATCTGCCGGCGGAGCGGAGCATTAACTACAGCCTCACCGGTCCTTGCCTGCGCGCTGCCGGCGTGCCCTACGACATCCGCCGCGCCGATCCTTACAGTATCTATGACCGCTTTGACTTCGATATTCCGGTCTTCTATGGCGCGGACGTATATGATCGCTATCGCGTGCGGGTGGCTGAGATGCGCCAGTCGGTGCGGATCGTCCAGCAAGCGCTGAATCAGCTCGACCAGACCAAGCCAGGGGATATCCAGGCGGGCAAGAAGGCCTATAACCATCGTGTCCCCGCCGGACAGGCCTACGGCCGCGTGGAGACGCCCAAGGGTGAGCTGGGCTTCTATCTGGTGAGCGATGGCGGTCAGAACCCTTACCGTTACCATGTGCGCTCCAGCTCGTTCATCAATTTGAACTCGCTTAAGGAAATGGTGGTGGGACACAAGGTCGCCGATGCGGTGGTGATCCTTGGGTCGCTGGACATCGTGTTAGGAGAAGTGGACAGGTAGCCTTCCGTATATCAGGAGTCAAACCATGGGTTTGCTGGGAACTGGAATCTTGAAGGGCCTTGGCGTGACGCTGCGGCACTTCATTGACACCTACGCTGAGGATTTGAAATACATGCTCAACAAGAGCGGGGTCCAACAGCCGCGCCCGCTGCGCCGGCAAAGCCCCAAGGTCAGAGGGCTGGTCACCGTTGAATATCCTAAAGAGCGCCTGCCGCTGCCGGAGAACTTCCGCTACGTGCCCTTCTTGGTCTATGATACTGAGAAGCAAGACGACAAGTGCACCTCGTGCGGCATTTGCGCCAAAGTCTGCCCGCCGCAGTGTATCTGGATCGTGCGGACGGAGGACCCGGTGACCAAGCGCCCGATCCCGCAGCCAAAAGAGTTCTACATAGACACGACCATCTGCATGAACTGCGGGTATTGCGCGGAGTTTTGCCCCTTCGACGCTATTAAGATGGACCACGACTACGAGTTGAGCTACTACCCGGAGCAGGAACCAAGCGCGCGGCTGGTGCACGACAAGGCGCGGCTGACCAAGCCCGACACCTATCACGCTTCGATCCATCCGACCGATTGGCAGCGCGAGCTGAACGAGCGAGCAGCGGAAGAGGCCAAGAAGAAGGCGGCTGCTGAAGCCAAGGCCAAGCCGGCAGTTGCCGGCAAGCCCTCAGAAGGCAACAGCGCGGCTCAGTAAGATCATCCGAGTCCAATGGGTAATATCTTCGACTTCTTCATCGTCAACCCGATGACGAACGCGCTGATGGTGCTATACGGGTTGCTCTTCAACCAGTATGTGCTCGCCATCATCGCGCTCACCCTGATCATCCGCTTGCTGACCCTGCCGCTCACCATCAAGCAACAGATCAGCAGCTTTAAGATGCAGGCGCTGCAACCGCAAATCAAGGCGCTTCAGGAGAAATACAAGAATGACCCCCAGCGTTTGCAGGCCGAGATGCGCAAACTGGGGTTTAACCCGTTCAGCGGCTGTTTGCCTTTGCTGATCCAGCTTCCCATCCTGCTGGGGCTATATCAGGCCATCATCCGCACGCTCGCAGTCACCCCGCTCAGCACGCTGGAGCTGGGCAGTCACCTCTATAGTTTTTTGCCCGGCCTGTCCACGCTGGTGCCGATTGATTCGCGCTTCCTCATCTGGGACCTCGGCCAAGCCGATTCCTTTCTCATCATCCCGATCTTGGTGGTGGTGAGCACTTACTTTGCGAATAAGCTGATGACCCCGCCCACCACCGACCCAGCGATGCGACAGACAAACCAGATGATGCAGTTGATGATGCCGATGATGTTCGGCTTCTTCATGCTCAGCACGCCGGTTGGCCTGGGGATATACTGGATCGTGTCCAATTTAGTGGGGATAGTGCAGTACTTCATCACCAAGCCCAGCCTGGATCGCGCGCGCGCGCTGCATCTGGGGCCGGCTGCCGCGGTCAGCTCGACCCAACCCGCGAACGCAGAGGTGAGCGATAAACCACTCTTCGAGCCGCCAAAGACCAAGGTGAAGATGAAGTCCACTGGTCGAGTCAACCGCTCCGCATCCAAACTGAAGCCTATGCCCGGCGGCAAGGGTGAGAGGCTCATCCCCCCCTCTTAGTTCGTTTGAACATCTTTCTGTTTGCGATACAAGATGCCCGCCATCGAAGTCCAAGCACCTGATGTCGAGAGCGCAATTGCGCAAGGTCTTAGCCAGCTTAATCTGATTCGCGCCGAAGTCAAGATCGAGATCCTCGACGAGGGCAGCCGAGGCGTGTTCGGCATAGGCAGCCGACCAGCGCGGGTTCGCCTAACGCCGTTTGCCGAGCTGGCTCAGCCATCAGCAACAGAGACCGCATCAGCAGCGCCGGAGGAGAGCTTGGTGATAGCAGCGCCGGCGGAGCACAGCGTGCAATCGTCCGCCTCGGTGGATAATGTGCCGTCACAACCTGCGCCCGAGCAAACAGCAGACGAGCCATCGCCGAAGATCGAAGGGGAAGAGCTGGCCCGCACATTGGTAGAGGCGCTGCTGCAGCGCATGGGCATGCGCCCATCAAAGGCGACGGCGCGCAGCGTCTTCCCTGCCAACGGCCAGGAAGAACCTTACCTCTGGGTCGAGGTTGCGCTCGGCAAACAGGAAGAAGCGCTGCTGCTGGGCCATCAGCGCGAGGGGTTGAAAGCGCTGCAAGCGATCGCACAAGTGATGTGGTCGCACCAAACCAAGAGCATCGCACGCCTGAACGTTGATGTCAATGGTCGGCGGCAGCGGCGTGAACAGCAGTTGACCAACATGGCGCGGCGGCTGGCGGAGAAGGTGATCGCCAGCGGCAGAGCGATCACCCTTGAACCAATGCCAGCCGACGAACGCCGCATCGTGCATCTGGCCCTGCGCGACTACGCCGGGGTGTTCACCGAGAGCATCGGCGAGGGCGAATCCCGCAAGGTGCAGATCAAGCCGCGCAGCCAAGACGCCTCCGCCGCGCGAACGTAGAGCATGCCGCCTGACTACCTGGCTATTGGGCACGTCACGGCGGACGTTTGGCGCGACGGACGGATTACCCCAGGGGGCACAGCCTGGTTCTCTGCATTGGCAGCGCGGCGCATGGTGGAGAACGTCAGCGTGCTCACCGCAGCCGATGAGGATTACGACGTCGCGCGTCACCTGCCCGGTATTTGCGCTTATCGCTTGGCATCTCCCACTACGACGCAGTTTGAGAACATCTACACACCCGCCGGCCGAATTCAATACACGCGGCCCAGCCCGGTGCGTTTGACGCCGGCCCATCTCACGGCAGAGCTTCGCCAGAGCCATATTGTGCATTTAGCGCCGGTCTGCGACGAAGTCAGCCCCGATTTTGTTGATGCCTTTCCGCCCGACGTGTTTATCGGCGTGACCCCACAGGGATGGCTGCGGCGCTGGGATGAGACGGGCCGCGTCCACCCTAAGCCCTGGGACGCTGCGCAGCGTGTGCTGAGGCGTGCGAACGCCACGGTGATCAGCATTGATGACGTTGCCGGCGAATGGCCGCTGGCGCTCACGTGGGCCGCCCAGACAGCGCTGTTCGTGGTCACCGAGAGCGCCGACGGCTGCACTCTGTTTCTAAAAGGCAAGCCCTATCGCATCCCCGCGCCGGCGGTTGAAGAGGTTGACCCCACGGGCGCGGGGGATATCTTCGCCGCAACGCTGTTCATCGCGCTACGGCGTGGGCTTCACCCGATCACTGCGTGCGAATTCGCCAACTGCATCGCCGCGCAGTCCGTCACCCGCAGCGGGCTGGACAGCCTGCCCACCCCGGCAGATCTGGCGCGGTGCAGTACAATCTTGCCACCAGGGTGGCTATAGAAATCCTCGTCGGGCTTTTTTACAAGCGGTAGCAATGGCGCACATTTACGCAATCGCCAACCAGAAGGGCGGCGTGGGCAAGACCACCACGGCAGTGAACCTGAGCGCTTACCTTGCGCTGGCCGGCCGGCAGGTGCTGCTGCTCGATTTGGATCCACAATGCAACGCCAGCAGCAGCCTGGGCCTCGACAAGAACAAGATCGCAGTCTCCACATACGAGGTGCTGCTCGGCACTGCCCCCCCCGGCAAGGCGCTGCTGAGAAACGCCAAGCTCAACCTCACCGTGCTGCCAGCGTCGCCCAGCTTGGCTGCCGCTGAAGTTGAGCTGGTTGGCGAGCTGGCCCGCGAGTATCGCCTGCGCCAGGCGCTGGCCGCCGAAGCCAGCAAATACGACTACGTGCTGATTGATTGCCCGCCGTCGCTTGGCCTGCTCACCGTCAACGCGCTCACCGCCGCGACCGGTGTGCTGGTGCCTGTGCAGTGCGAATATCTTGCCCTGGAGGGCCTATCGCAGCTCATGCGCACCATCCAACTGGTGCGCCAACGCTTGAATCCGCAGTTAGAAATCCGTGGGTTGCTGATGACGATGTACGATCCGCGCACTGCGCTCGCCCAGCAGGTGGTGAGCGAAGTGGAACAATTCTTCGGCGAGAAAGTCTTTCGCACCCGCATCCCGCGCAACGTTCGGCTGAGCGAAGCGCCGAGTTACGGCCAACCCATCGTGACCTACGCGCCAACCTCGCCAGGTGGGCTGGCGTATAAGAGCTTGGCCGAGGAATTGCTGCTTCAAGATCAGGCTGCCAGGGTCAACGGCGCCATTCCGGTGAGTTGAGCAAACCAGGGCAAAGATGGCACCCAAACCGGGACTTGGGAGAGGCTTAGGCGCGCTGATACCAGGGGCGAACGAGATCGAGGCATCTCGCGCTGGCGTCGTCGAGATCTCGGTAACCGACATCCGGGCCAACCCGCGCCAGCCTCGCCTGGTGCGCAGCCAAGAGGCGCTACAACTGGAAGAGCTGGCCGCCAGCATCAAAGAACACGGCGTCATCCAGCCGCTGATCGTCACCCGCACGGAAGGGCCGGGCGCGCCCTACACGTTGGTGGCGGGCGAGCGACGCTGGCGCGCGGCGCAGTTGGCCGGCCTGGCCCGCGTGCCGGCCATCATCAAAGAAGTCACCCCCCAAGAGATGCTGGAGATCGCGCTGGTCGAGAACATCCAGCGCAACGACCTCAGCCCGCTCGAGGAAGCGGCGGCCTTCCAGCAGCTCATTAACGAGTTCGGGCTTACGCCCGACGCGGTGGCAGAGCGGGTGGGCAAGAGCCGCGTCGCCATCTACAACACGCTGCGCTTGCTCAAGCTCCCTGGCCAAATTCAGGCCGCGCTGATGCAGGGCGAGATCAGCGAGGGGCACGCACGCGCGCTGCTGAGCTTGAGTTCAGCAGTTGACCAACTGGCCGTCCTCAACGAGATCAAAGCACACGATCTAAACGTGCGCCAGACCGAAGAGCTGATCCGCCGCCTGAACAGCCCAAAGACTACCGAGAAGAAAGCGCAGCGTGACCAACGCTGGCAAGGGGCAAAAGAGTACGAGTCGCGGCTGCGCGAGGCGCTGGGCACCAAGGTTGCGCTCGTGCGCAGCCGCAAAGGTGGGCGCATCATCATTGAGTTCTACTCGGAAGAGGAATTTGAAGCCATCTATGAGAAGCTCATCGGCAGCGGACGATGAGCTGGGCGTGCTTGAGCTGCCCGGTGGCCGGCTCTTCTGCGGCGATAACGTCCGCGTCCTGCGCGCCCACGTCCCAGATGCCTCGGTTGACCTGATCTACGCCGATCCTCCCTTCAACTCCGGCCACGCTTACTACTTCACCGGCAGGCGCGCCGAGGGCCCGCGCTTCCTGGACGTCTGGCGCTGGGATGCACGGGCATACGAGGAGACGCTGGCTGGTTTATCAACCGCTCTGGTGGACGCCCTGGAAGCACTGCGTCGCATTCTGGGAGAGAGCGGCGACCTGATCTACTGCGCCAAGCTGGCCGAGAGCCTGAGCGAAATGCGGCGCGTGCTCAAGCCCACCGGCAGCCTCTATCTGCATTGCGATGTGCGCATGAGCCACTATCTGCGCCTCTTGTCCGACGCGCTGTTTAGCCGCGCGCGGTTTCGGAACGAGATCGTCTGGGCCTATCGAACAGGCGGAGCCGGCAAACGACACTTCGCGCGCAAGCACGACGCCATCCTCTTTTACACCGCCTCCGACAACTACACCTTTCACCCACAGCGCGAGCGGGTGCGCTATCGCAAGCCGTTCTTCGGGGCGCAGCGAGACGAGCACGGCTTCTACGCCGATGTATTCATGCGCGACGTTTGGGAGATCCCGGCTGTTATTAACGTCTCGGCGGAGCGCACGGGCTATCCAACCCAGAAGCCGATGGCGCTGTTGGAGCGCATCATCCGCGCCTCGTCCAACGAAGCCGACCTGGTGCTCGATCCATTCTGTGGCAGCGGCACGGCGCTGCTCGCCGCTCAAAGGCTGGGCCGGCGCTGGATCGGGATTGACATCAGTGTGGACGCCCTGCGCGTGGCGCACGCGCGGCTGGTCGCTGCGTCAGCTCAACCGCTCGAAGCGCTCTACGTCCAGCACGAAGATGGTCGCCCCGCCCACCTCCACCTCTAGAGGCTGCGGGCTATACGCGCCCGTCATTTCGCCCGGAACGTTGACATACGTCATGCGCCGCTGGGCGGTCTGGCGCAAAACGCGCAGGGCCTCCGCCACCTGATCGTCGTTCACCCCCACCAGCAGGGTGACGTTCTCACGGCGCAGCCACGCGCCCTGTGTGGCCATGCGGGTCACCCGAAAGCCGGCCTCATTGAGCATCTGGGAAGTGCGCAGAGCATCGTCCGGTTGGACGATGGCCATGATCATCTTCATCGTATCGTGCTTAGGAAGAGCCGGCTGTGAATCGAAGCCGTCTGGCGGCGATTATCTCATGAGCGACGCTGGGGGGAAGGTCTGGGGTCTGGGCTACATTCTTGATTTGGGGCGCATACGCTTGACACAAGCAGTGCGGAGGGTTGAGATGCCTTGCGCGGGGGTGTAGCATCACTACGCCCATTGCATGACTGTGGTGAGGCAGGCATTGAGTGAGCGACCAGCATGACAGATCGGCGTGGCGGAGCGGGCGGCCCTGGCCTCGATTGGTGAACGCTCACTTCGCCTGGTGTGCTGATCTATACTTTTATAAGCAGTCGGCTGATCTCACACATAGCTAATATAGCTGCGCTAGAGTCTGGGTTGTGGAGCAAGTTCAAATCGCCCGCTGCTCCGCCCATCTGTTCAGAGGACTGAGCAATGCCTAAGAGCTTACGGAACAACATTATCCCGATCATCCTCATCACGCTCGTTATCGCCTACGCCGTGATGCAGTTTGCGAGCACCTCTCGCCGCGCTGAGAACTCAAACCTCACTGAGCTGGTGCGTCAGATCGACGCCGGGAACATCAGCGAACTCGTGATCTCCGCCGATGGGTCTACCATCCGTGCGCGGCGCAAAGATGTCCCGAACGTCCCTATCGTCGTCAACAAAGAGACCAACGTAGATGCCAGCGCCCTGCTGAGAAACTTCGGGGTACCCCCTGAGAAGCTCAACAGCCTGACTTACTCCGTCGAAGCTGTGCCCTTCCTCACACAGCTATCCAGCATCATCCTTTATCTTCTGCCGGTGCTGCTGATCGGTGGCTTCTTCTTATTCAGCATGCGGCGTGCACAGAGCGGCGCCGATCAGGCCTTCTCGTTTGGCCGCAGCCGCGCGCGGCGCATCACCAGTGAGCATCCGGTGGTCACCTTCGCCGACGTGGCAGGATGCGACGAGGCCAAACAAGAGCTGGTCGAGATAGTGGAGTTTCTGAAGAACCCGGAGAAGTTCATCCAGCTCGGCGCGCGCATTCCCAAAGGCGTCCTCTTGGTCGGCCCACCGGGTTCGGGCAAAACGCTGCTAGCGAAAGCGGTCGCTGGCGAGGCCGGTGTGCCTTTCTTCAGCCTGTCAGGCTCTGAGTTCGTCGAGCTATTCGTCGGCGTCGGCGCCAGTCGCGTGCGCGACTTGTTCGATCAAGCCAAGAAGGCTGCGCCGTGCATCGTCTTCATTGACGAGATAGACGCTGTCGGTCGGCAGCGCGGCGCTGGCCTGGGTGGTGGCAACGACGAGCGAGAGCAGACCCTCAACCAGATGCTGGTGGAGATGGATGGGTTCAACACCGATACCAACGTGATCGTCACCGCAGCGACCAACCGCCCCGACATCCTGGACCCAGCATTGTTGCGCCCTGGACGCTTCGACCGCCGCGTGGTCGTTGACGCACCGGACGTCAAAGGGCGCGAGGCGATCCTCAAGGTGCACACCCGCGGCAAGCCGCTCAAGTCGGACGTTGACCTCGCCCTCATCGCGCGCCAGACGCCCGGGTTCACCGGCGCTGATCTAGAGAACCTGGTCAATGAGGCGGCGATCTTGGCCGCCAGAGCCGGCAAGACAGAGATCGGCCAAGAAGAGCTCCAGGCAGCCATCGAGAAAGTCGCGCTAGGGCCTGAGCGCCGCAGCCGGCTGATGACGCCGCGTGAGAAGGAGATCGTGGCCTATCACGAGGCCGGTCACGCCGTCGCTGCCGCGCTCACCCCTGAAGCCGAAATCACGGTACAGAAGGTCACCATCGTGCCGCGCGGCATGGCAGGCGGCGTCACCTGGCTAACGCCGGAGAAGGATGAGACAGCGCTCTCGATGACCCGCAAGCGCCTAGAAGCGCAGCTCGTCTACATGCTCGCTGGTCGCGCCGCAGAGGAGATCATCTTTGAGGATGTGACCGCCGGCGCGATGAACGACCTAGAGCGCGCATCTCAGATCGCCCGCTCGATGGTGCGGCAATATGGTATGAGCGATGAACTCGGACCGGTGTCCTATGGCGAGCGCAGCGATCTGATCTTCCTGGGCCGCGAGCTGGCCGAGGGGCGCAACTACAGCGAGAAGATCGCAGAGAAGATCGACAATGAGGTGACCAAGATCATCACCCGCGCCTACAACCGAGCCAAGCAGCTCCTGAGCGATAACCGCGACAAGCTGGTTGCAGTGGCCAAGGCGCTGCTTGAGCGGGAGACGCTGGACGGCAACGAGTTCAAGGCAATTATAGGGTTAAGCCCTGCGCCGGCTGCGCTGCCCTCACCCAACGGTGTCTCGGCTTAGCGCTCCCAAGCAGCGCAGCGTTCGTAAGGACGCTGCGTTTTACTTTTGCTCTAAGCTGCGAAAGCCCTCGCCATACACTTCCTGCGCCTGGACCAGCACCATGAAGGCGCGTGGATCTATCTGGGCCACCAGCGACTTGAGCAACGCAGTCTCCGCGCGGCTGACGACGATGAGCAAGATCGGCCGCTCCGCACCGGTGTAACCGCCCACACCGGTCCAGCGCGTCACGCCGCGCCCCATGCGGGTCAGGACGGCTTGGGCGATCTCATCGGGCCGTTGGGTGATGATCAACGCTGTGCGGCTGATCTGCACGCCCTCGCTGATCGCCTCAGCGGCTACCCCGCTGGCGTAGAGCGCGATGATCGCGTAGAGCGCCTTCTCCCAGCCGAAGGATAGGCCGGCCAGCCCGATCACCAGCGCATCGGTCAACAAATAGCTTTGGCTCAGCGGGATGGAGCGCCAACGCACCAACAGCAGCGCCAAGATGTCGGTCCCACCGGTGGTGGACTGGGCGCGAAAGACCAGCCCCATGCCGATGCCGCCGACGATGCCCCCGAAGAGGGTGTTCAGCACAATGTCATCGGTGACGCCGCGCACGCCGGCCCGCTCAAGCAGCGCCGTCACCCCACCGTAGATCACCACCGTGGCGATGGTGCGGATGAGGAATTGCCACTGGCCCAGATAGCGCATGCCGAGCGCGAACAGTGGCAGGTTGAGCAACAGCACCCAGACGCCGATCGCCACGTTGATCGGCAAGGTGCTGTGTAGGATCAAAGATAGCCCGCTCACCCCGCCGGGCGCTAGATCGGCAGGCGCGAGAAACACCACCACAGACACCGCCTGGATCACCGCGCCGACGATGATGAAGAGCGCATCGCGCGCGAGCAGCAGGCGCGACGCAAAACGTATGGGCGTCGCGTTCAGGGTCATGGTTCAACTTAGCGGAACAGGCTGACGTTGAACAAGGTGCGCAACAGCGCCGCCCGCTCATCTGGATTCATCGGCACGGGCTGCGAGAGATCCTGAATAAACGCTGTGCGCAGGTCAACGCCCAAGTAGCGGTTATCATAGAACACGTGTCGGTCAACCATCGTTGTTTGCGCGCCTTTTGAGAAGGTCTGGTCGCCGAAGAAGATGTTGCCCGTGCCCCAATGGATGAAGCCTTCGGCGCTGATGTCGAACCCCTGCACGTGGTGGCCCTGGCTGCCGTTGACGACCACTGCGCCGGCCTCGCGCAGGGCAGCGAAGTCGCGCCGTTGACGCAGGGTGGACTCGTAGAAGTAGTATTCCTCGTACTGTAGCGTGGCGATCACGTTATAGCCCTCGGCGCGCAGTCGGCGGATGGTCTCCACTTGATAGCTCAGGTCACGCGGGTCGCCTGGGCTGCACGGCGCGGAGCCGGGCAAATTCTCTTTGGCCCAGTTGGTGCCGAACCAATTACAACCGATAAAGGCCAGGCGGTTGCCGTTCACGGTCATCGTCAACGGCCTGAGCGCGTCGGCCAAGTCGCGTCCCCCACCGAAGTAGCGCCACCCTTCTCGTTCATACATCTCCAGCGTGGGGATCAAATGCTGGTAGCCGTAATCCCAGAGGTGGTTGCCGGTGAGTTCGACCACGTCGGTGCCGACATAGCGCAGCAGCTCGATGTAGCGGGGATCCGAACACATCACTACGCCCGACGAGAACGACGGCGGTGGACACTTATCCCAGAAAGAGACCTCGTTGCTGATGTGCGTCACGTCGGCTGTGACCAACCAGTCGCGGATCTTCTCCGCCGGGTAGGTGATGCCCTTTTGTTCCATCCGCACCGCCGTGCCGCGCACCAGCGCGGTGACGCCGGTCATGGCCACGATGGCCATCTTGGAGAGATCGCGATTGTCCATCGCTGGCAGGGCTGCGGCGATCTCGTCAACTACCTCCGGATCGCCCTGAGCGCGGATGCTGAGCGTCAGCGGATAGGCATCTATCGGCGCTTCGCGCTCAAACAGGTTAACCCCATCCACATGGAGCAGCTTCCAGCGCACCTCAAGCTGATCGAAAGGGAGGACGGCAAAGGCAGCTGGCCGATTCTGCCAAGCCAGCGGCAGCACGTCCTGCGGCGCGACAACTTGGATATTGGGTGATGCTGCCGGCTGTCCCAGGAGCAAGGTCAGCGCAGCATGCGCATCGCCATCTAGGAACAGCGTCGGCGCGATGCCTGCTTGATCCGATAGGCTGGTCAGGGCATCAGGCTGGCCAGCCCAGAACCGGCGGAGTTGCTCAAACGCCAATCCATCGGGCACCGTTGGAAAGGGCGCAGCGACCGCCAGCGTGTGTGTGATTAGTGGCGCGCCTGCCTGACCAACGGTGACGCGCACGTCAGCATCGGGTGATTCGGTCAGCACAAGCCGCCGGGCCGGCGTGCTTGCCTGCTCGACAAACGCGCTGAGCCGCTGCATCAGCGCCTGATGTAGCCCAGCGGGCAGCGCTGGATCTACCCAGATTGTCTTCACCGGCACGGGCGTGGGCGTTGGCGTGGGCTGCGGGGTGGGCGTTGCCAGAAAGACGATGGTGATGGCTGGCGTCGGCGTTGGCTCGGCAGAACCGCAACCGGCCAGCAGCATGCCGAGCAACAGAGAGAGCCATCGCCTGACGAACATTGCTCGTTCAGCGGATGTAGGGCCGATCGGCTTGCGTGAGGGCATCCTGAATACGAATCTTATGCGTGAGCAACAGCGGCTGTGGCAGGGCGTCCAGAGGGAAGAAACCTACCTCCAGGCTCTCCGGCGAGCAGATGAGCTGGCCACCGGTAATCTCGCACTCAAAGCACAGATTGCCCATTTGCACGATCTCATCATCGCCGTAGCGGGCGATCATGAACTGCGTGGGATCGGTGTAGACGCCGATCAGGCGCTTGATGCGCACATGCAGGCCGGTCTCCTCCTGCACCTCGCGCAGGCAGGTCTGTGCGATGCTCTCACCGATGTCTTGCCGACCGCCTGGCAAGGCCCAGTGTCTGTTATCGCAGCGCAGGTGAAGCAGCAGATGGCCTCGCTCATTCAGGATGAAGGCCGAAGCGCCATACTGGATGCGCTGGGGCTGGCGAGTGACGACTGCACCTGTCCAATCGCGTAGCAGCGTGTTCACGATGAGAATCATACCTGGCCTTCCACGTCCCTCCTTACCTTGCTTGCAAGCGAAGAAAGCGAGGGACTATCCCCTTGCCTGCTGAGCATGCGGAAATTTGCCATAGCCCTGACCGGTTGGCGAGGGCGCTCAGCGTAAAAAGCTGACTGAACTTAGGGCGAAGAAACGAGTAGGGCGAAGGGATTGCCTTCGCCCTATCCTCAGCGCGCTACGTGGCTGCTTGTTGCGCAGGTTGCTTGTACGTGTTTCACTGGCTGCGTTGGATGGCAGGTATGTAGAACTCATCTCAGAAATGGTGTCTCAGCAAAATCCTAATGCATGCCAGATGAACAAAGCCGATGTAGTTTTCAACCTTATACTCATAGCGCACTGCAATCGCTCAGCAACCAGCTGTTCAGGCGTTCAACCTTCCATCGCCGCTTGTTCACGACCGACCGTCCTGCGTTTTAGGAGCGGTGCGATTGCTACGATGTGGAGCGATCATCTCGATGCCACGCTTAGCCAGTGCAGCATCCAAAGTCATACGCCTTGTCGCCAATCAAGCGTTTGGGTTCATCCGCCACAAAATAAGCGTGGGCTCAACAAGCTGGGATTCATGCGGCGAAGCACTCGATACGTGAATGGCGATAGGAAGGCCAGGAATTG
>Ga0272447_1000130_pt1 | contig 54677 bp, 59 predicted proteins | sample YNPCB0133_FD_194589 | JGI IMG/M metagenome (GOLD analysis project Ga0272447, IMG submission 194589) | Hot spring microbial mat communities from Yellowstone National Park, WY, United States - YNP-CB-013-3 | ecosystem: Environmental > Aquatic > Thermal springs > Hot (42-90C) > Sediment | place...
AAGCGATCCTGAGGTGAGAAAGGCCAGGATCGTAATTAGATGATATAAAGCTTGGCAAACTTCGCTCTCGAATGAATTTCAAGAGACGTTAAGCCCTTTAAGCTAGAGGGTTTAAGCAGGCTGTTTTAGGTTTTCACCACTACTCGTGTCATTCAATATTCCTAAGAGTGGGATTCCTCTTCAAACCTTAAAACCAAAGTGTATAACAAGCCGCATGAGTTAAATCTATGAGGCTTCCATGCTATTCTTGTAGCTGTGAGGCTGATGAGATCTTATGGTCTATGAACATTCTAGATCTCAGATTACCCGAAGGGGCGAACAGCTTCCATATGGTAGCTTAGACTTATAAGAACCGTTGAGAGACTGGGTAGTGGGGAGCTTAAATAATATAAAGATGAGGGGTTGCCATAGTGAGAAATGGTTATAGTTGCGAGCTTGGAGTTTATGACCCCCACCCCGCCCCTAAAAGGGCGAGGTTTCCCCGCATTCCCAGAGGCCTAGCCTTATGCTAGGCCTCCCCGAGCGGTTTGTCGGTTTTCCGCTCGGACGCGCACTCCTCATCTTTCTATCGGATTCCCCATGCTTGGGGCATCACCTTTCAGGACCAGAAGGCCTCGGCCCCGGTGGGGCCATCGGACCTCCTTCTCACACCGGGCTGCTCAACTGTAATTGTGTTAACCGAGACTTAAATCTCCTCATCTCCGCCTTAGAAAGGCGAAGCTTTCCAGTTGTAACTCTTTTCTACAGTGGGTAGGTGGTATAGTTCCTCTTTAACTACTGTTGCTAGTCTTCTAATCCCCTCTTTGATCTGTGTTAGTGTTGGGTAGCTGAAGTTAAGCCTCATCGTGTTGGTGCCGTTCTTCCTGACGAAGAAGCTTCCTCCGGGTACGTACGCTACCCCCTTCTCTATGGCTTTATGCAGGAGCTCCTTTGTATCAATCTTGTAGTTTAGGGATAGGAATATGAATAATCCTCCGATGGGCCTAGTCCATGTCGCTAACCCTGTTAGCTCTTGTTCTAGCTCTTGTAGCATAACATCTCTTTTAACCCTATATAGCCCCCGTGCTCTCTCTATGGTTGCATCAACCACTCCCCGTTTTATAGCCTCCATTGCTATGAACTGGTTTAAGGTGCTACTATGTAGGTCTACGCTTTGCTTAGCTAGCTCTACTACGTTAACAAGCTCGCGCAACCCTAGAACCCACCCTATCCTAAGGCCTGGAGCTAGTATCTTACTAAAGGTTCCTAAGTATAGGACCCTGCCTTCGTCGTCTAGGCTCTTCAAAGGCTCTACCTTCTCCCCTTCGAAGGTGAAGTAGCTATAGGGGTCATCCTCTATGATTAGGAAATCATATCTAGAAGCCAGCTCTAAGAGATGCTTCCTCCTATCCCTACTCATAGTAGTTCCACTAGGATTCTGGCATGTTGGGTTAACGTAGACAATTTTAACTCTAACACCCTCCGAGGATAAACTCCTTATCCTGTCCTCCAGAATATTGACCTTCATACCCTCATAGTCAATCTCAATAGGTTCTAGCTTTGACTCCAACTCTCTAAAAACATTTAAAGCCGCTAGGTACGTCGGCTCCTCAACTACAACTAAATCCCCTTTGTTAATGAGAATCTTGGATACCAAGTATAAAGCTTCCTGGCTTCCAGTAGTTATTACTACATCATCGTATTCCCTGACTTTAACACCATGATCTGCAAGGAACCTAACTAGCGTATCCCTGAAAGCTGTAACCCCTTTCGTCGGTGCGTATTGAAGAGCTTTATCACCATGATTTTTAATAACATCAACCGCTATCCTACTAATCTCGTCCAACGCGAATACTGAAGGATCCGGAAGCCCTCCGGCAAAGCTTATAACATCTCTACCCTCTGTTAGCTTAAGCAACTCCCTGATCTCCGATGCCTTCATCCTACCCGTTCTCTCAGCCAAGAATCTACTATATCTATCCATACAAACCCCTATTGTATGGTTTTCAAGGCGGAATTAATAAAGTATACTACTTCGACTCCAATGGAACAAAGGTGGTGTTACCAGAGTTTCCTCGTAAGCCCTAGGCTGGAATCGGTTTTCTCAATGGACTTAAACGGATCCACTTCAACCCCTGTTATCGCTCTTATAGCGTCAACATTCTCAGGGACGACTATGGACTCCTGGTGTACCGCCTGGAATAACATGAGATCTCTATCATCTACCAGCACGGAGTCCTCGAATACCACTAACTCTGGTATATCATACCTTAGTCTTACATCCCTAGCTGCTTCTATAAGCCCTGCAGTACCTGTTATCCCCGTCCTCTCGGAGTTCAATAGAATTATCCTAGGGGTTGAGTCGAGGATCGATATGATATCCTGTTTTGACAGGCTCTTACTCAACCTTAATGTTACATGGTGTAAGTGAGCTAACGTAGTCGGGACCGCTACAGCGTAGGTTATCACGTTAAGCCCTTTAATAACTGTTTTAACATCCCTAGCATGATGACTTGGAGCTTTCGGGGGATCGAGTTCTATAGAGTTTATGGGGCCTCTTTTAACCTCCCTTGGGTCAGCTGCGCGTCTCACTATTAAAGCTCTAACACTCTCAACATTAACATAGCTTCTAATAGCACATATTATCCTAAGTAACCCCGTAGTGTTACAGGAAACCACTCTAACACTTCTCCCTCCAATAGCTTCCTTGTAGTTACAAAGGGAGTTGAAGGAGGCCTCCGCTACCTCAGGCTTCTCACCTCCCTGGTACACCTGTTTAACCCCAAATCTCTCATATAAAGGTTTATACTGTTGACCGACCCCACCTGGTGTAGCGTCAACTATCACGTCTACTCTGCCTAGTAAATCCTGTAGAGTCCCGTTGACCTTCAGACCTGCAGATTCGAAGTTTCTAACATCCTCATCGCCTGGGACGTATAGTCTAAGACCCCGTGCTACCGCTTGGAAAGCTGCTATGTCAACGCTCTTCTTAACAACACCCACGAGCTCCATATCATCTTGCTTCGCTACCGCGAAAGCCACCCTCTTACCTATGGTTCCATATCCATTAACTCCAACCCTAACCTTCACTTCTAACACCCCTCCTTAGAGATCAGATAGCTATCTTAAATATCTCGTTGGACCTAGCTAGAGCCTCGAGACCTGGTAACTTCTCCCCTGCTAGGAAGTAGAGGAGAGCTCCTCCAGCAGTACTAACATGCCCTACCTTTGATCTGAGCTCCTCCGGCAACCGCGAAACTGTTGCTATGAAGTGCCCTCCACCGAATACCGTGTACGCACTGCTCTCTAAGGCTGCTTTAACCAGGGAGTCTGTGCCAACCCTAAACCTAGGATCCTCTATGACCCCCGCCGGCCCCCTCATCACTATGACTTTGGCCTTAGAGAGTTTGTTTGAATAGTATTCTATAGTTGAGGGCCCTATATCCTTTGGCGTCCCTTTAAGTGTGGAAGCATGGGATACGCTTAGGACTCCTTTATCCTCTACTATGAAGTCTATGGGGATCTTTACCGATCTAAACCTTGCTACAAGCTCTCTAGCCTCGTTGAAAAACTCTCTAGACACCTTGCTTAAAACCTTAGCCTCAACCTCTTTAGGCACCCTAACGCCCTTAGCTAGGAGGAATAGTACAGCTACAAGCCCTGTTGTTAGAACCTCGTCCGCTATCCCGGATTCAACCACGTGCTTTACAACTTTAACGGTATCGTCGAGTTTAGCGCCTCCCAAGACGAATATCTTGGGCTTCTCACCCAGCTCTATGATCTTATTCAAAGCCCTCAACTCCCTCTCTAGAACCCTCCCCGCCACGCTAGGTAACCTTAGGGGGAAGCCTACAATGCTAGCCTGACTCCTATGACATGTTGCGAACGCATCATTAACAAAGTAGGAGAAGAAGGGAGCTAGCTTTGATACTAGGAAGCTCCTAGAATGAACTTCTGGAGGTGCTTCTACAGTATCCTCCGCTAGGAGCCTAGTGTTATCAAGCATTAAAATACCTCCCGGCTCAAGCCTCTCAATAGCCCTCCTAGCCTCAGGCCCTATAACGTCGTCCACGAAGTTAACGTTAACCCCTAGTATGTTTGATAAGACTTGAGCGTGACTACTGAGGCTCACAAAGTCCTGATCTAAAGGTCGACCCTGGTGGCTTATAACAACTACAGCTGCGTTTCTCTTAACTAGCTCCCTAATAGTCGTGGAGTGCTCCACGATACGCGATACATCTAGGAGCTCCCCGGTATGAGGGTTAACCGGTGAGTTAACATCAACTCTAACGAGGACCCTCTTATTCTCAACATCTACATCATCGAGGGTTGCAATCCTCCTACCCATGTAAGTTAGCAAGTGGCATACCACAGTACACGGTCGTACCTAGAATTATTTAAATTTTTAGGATCCCTAAGCATAACACCTCTAGGGATCAACATTTAGAGTTAGATGGTGCGGCCACTCATACTTTGTAATCGAGAGTAGAGGTTTAAAGCTAGCCATAGACCCCCATGATGGGGGGAGCTTGGGTATTGAAACATGCCATGTTGATGCAGATGTAGTACTTGTAACCCACAATCACTACGATCACAACGCAATAGAAGTTTCATCGAGTAAAGATAGCGCCATAGTTAAGTGGATGGAAGGTTCAAGAACAGTAGGAGATCTCAAGATAAGGGGGTTTAAATTCTACCATGATAAAGCTCAAGGGAGGCTAAGAGGGGAGACTATAGCCTACATGATATCAATAGAGGATTTACGACTACTACACCTAGGCGATATAGGCCACCGCCCCTCAGAGGAGTACGTAGCAGAATTAAAACCGGTAGACGTGCTATTCATCCCCGTCGGTGGAGTCTACACAATAGATCATATAGAAGCGTGGGCCATAATCCAAGATCTTAAACCGAAAATAGCGATACCAATGCACTACTGGGTACCCGGAGCCCTAACACCGCTAAACCCCCTCAACAAATTCCTAAACATAGTGAAAGCAGAAGGAGTAAGACACGAGTCGAGAGAGCTCACCATATGGAAGGATAAACTACCAGAAACTACAACAATCATAGTACTCACCTAAAACCCATGACCCCTCCCCGCCCTTTAAAGGGCGGGGTTTCGAATCTCTGGGTCTCGGGTGTTAGCCCTCCGGTGGGGGTTTAATGGTTTTACACCGTTATGTGTCACCAAATAGCTTTCTATCTTCCTTGTTATCTTTACCTTGTACCCCTGTCTTCTCGCTATGTTTAGTGCTGCGTTCACATCAGCGTTTATCTTCCTCCCAGTCTTATTGCAGATGTACAATCCTCTGCGAACCCTGCCGTTCTCGTGTACCTCTCCGCATACAGAGCACTCCTTGCTCGTGTAGTGTTCTGGTACAAGCTCAACCTCTATACCGTACTCTCTAAACACATCCACTATCCACAGTACTATCTTCCTGTACCACCATATGTTTGTATTATACTCGTTACCACTATCCTGGCTTAACATTATAGGATACCCTATGTACAGCTTACGAACACCCCTGTTCCAAAGTGTTTCTGCTAGGAATCTAATTGATGTTAGGTACAGGTGTCTTAGCCTCTCATCCCTGGTGCGCATAGCCTCAAGGTACATCTCATGATAGTATACCCATGTTGGGAATCCAGCGTTCCTAAGTAGATCTCTTACAGCCTGGTATGTCGCTATCTCCCTCTTCCACCAATAATACTCAGATTTAATGCTACCACCCTTGACTAGAAGTACATAGCCGTTCGTCGTGACTACAGCGAATAGATTGTTCAACCCCATGTCCATGAAAGCCTTCTCGTTGCCAACAGGATCCCTCTGTTTAATACTCCTAGGGTTAATAATCCTACCCTTTCTATCCTTATAGTTAGGTTTTACATAGCCTTTCCTGTTTGATTTTGGTGGTTCTCTTCCAACATCTATTGGTAGGTAGGCGAACCACTTTCCGTTAACGTATATTATTTCAAGTCTTCCCTGCTTACCCTCCCACCTAATCCTACCAGCATACCTTATCCTCAATCCGAAATCCTCTAGTACAAGGTAACCCCCGTTCTCGTCTATGGGCTCCAAGTGGTACCTATCACTTCTAACTAGTATGCGTACCTCCTTCCTACCAGTAAACCTATCCTTCCAGTATCCTGGTGGTGAAACCTTCTTGATATGCGGTGGTAATCTCCCTCTCTTCTTCAATTTCAGGAGCTCGAAGAAAGAGTTCCAAGCCTCATTATTCTTCTGTATAACAGCCTGAGCATTAACACCCAGGACTTCGTTGTACTTGTAGTAGTACTTCCTATCAATCTCATGCATCTTAGCCCTGGTGAGCTCACCCTTGAAGAAAGCCTGCCTCTTCTCGTAGTTAAGCTCGTTATAGAGCTTGACGCACGTCAAACCAATACCCATCAACCTCCCATGCTCAACCTCTATGGGTAGCAATCTTAGCCTAACATCCCTCCAGTTACTGTTAAGTCTCTCCTCAATCTCCTCTCTTAGAGCTTGGAGGGGGTCGGGGTCTCCATCTGTGAGTACAAATCGGGGAATAGTCCCCCCTTGGGTCATCCTTCTAGGACGTTCACCCACAGGCGGAGACAACCCCAACCCCCTCCTAGCACGTAGTACAGTAGCAAGAAGTTTAAAAGCCTAACACTCCAAAGTTGTGTGAAAGTCCTACCCCGCCTTGAAAGGCGAGGTTTGCTAAGCACTAATATCAAACTCAAACCCCATAGATGATCCCCCGCCTTTGAATGGCAGTCTCCCAGCATCCCTCCGGGAGGCTTCAAGCACCTCCCCCGAGCAGTTTGTCAGATCCCTGCTCGGAAGCACACTCCCCATTTCTCTATCGGATCCCCATCCCTTGGGGCATCATCTTTTCAGGACCAGGAGGCCGCGGCCCCGATGGGGCCATCGGACTCCCTTCCCGCACCGGCTCCTTTCCACCTCAACCCCATACGTTTAAACCTCAAATCTCTCTCCATCCCCGCCTTGAAGGCGAGGTTTTCAGTTGTAAGTTTAAGTACCTAAAGAACCTTACCCTGTCTTTCAGTCACCTTGGCCTGAGGTCAGCTTCACGAGCATCACCTCTCCCTTTAGCGGGAGGCCTTTGCCTAAGCTGCTACATGTTAGCCGAAGCTTGCATCTTTATATGCTAGCTTTTTTATAAGATTTAGACTTCTAATGTTATGTTTAGTGGTTGGGTTAGATTGTGTTGTTAGGGTTGAGGGTACAATTGCTAAGATTGCTAAGGATAGGATTGGCATCTATATAAGCTCACGTACGAGACCTAAGCTTGCTAGATTTCATGGCAGGAGGGTTACAGTGTTAGTAATAGTAGATGATTGTGAAGAGATATGTTGCGGTTAAAAACCCCCTAATGTAGCCTTTCAAGCCTTCAGGTCTTAGCATCTTGCCTTGCTATCGGCAAAAAGATTTTATATTAAGTCTTAGAAATTCATGTGAAATTTAAAGTGATATCGATGGCGCCGGGGGCGGGATTCGAACCCGCGTGCCCCAGGGGGGCAACGGGTCTCCAGCCCGTCCCCTTGGACCGCTCGGGCACCCCGGCACCCTTGGTTAGTTGGTGTAGTGGGGAGGGGTTAAATCGTGTTTTCCTCTAGGTTACCTTGTTATCTGCTTTATTTCAATGTAAACATCGTGTGGTACCTGTATTCTCATTAGTCTTCTTAGCACTCTCTCATCCGCCTCTAAGTCTATCATCCTCTTGTGAACTCTTAGCTCCCAGTGTTCCCAGTATTTTGATCCTTCTCCGTGTGGTAGCTTGAATATTGGTACTTCTAGTCTCTTTGTTGGTAGGGGTATGGGCCCTCTTATCCTGACGCCTGTTTTCTCAGCTATATCCTTTATCTGCGATGTAACGCTTTCAAGGCTTTTAACGTTGGTGCTCCAGAGCCAGATTCTTATTTTAAAAACCATTTCTTTTAGGACACCTCTAGGTTGTGTGGTACTTATTTGACCTTAATCTCTACCTTAGCTGGTTTAACATCAGTTACTATACCAATGCCTATAGTTCTGTTCATGTCTCTTAGTGCAAACCTTCCTAACGCTGGGAAGTCGCTGAACTTCTCTACTACCAATGGCTTTATAGGCTTGAACTTTACTATCCCTACATCTCCTGCTTTTAGGAATTGTGGTTTCTCCTCTAAAACCTTACCTGTCCTAGGGTCTATCTTGGCTACGATCTCTGACATCCTTGAGCTCACGCTAGCTGTGTGTACGTGGATAACTGGTGTGTAGCCTGGGGCTATAGCGCTTGGATGCCATACCACGAAAAGCCTTGCTGTGAACTCTTCTGCTACGGTTGGCGGGTTATCTGTATGCCCTACCACATCCCCTCTCTTAACCTCCTCCTTTGACACGCCTCTTAGAGCGAACCCTATATTATCGCCTGGCTCTGCTTTAGGTAGATCCTGGTAGTGCATTTGTATGCTTCTAACCTCAGCCACTATCCCTAGTGGCATTACAGCCACCTTATCTCCCACTTTAAGGACTCCAGTTTCAACTCTACCTACCGGGACCGTCCCGGCTCCTGGTATTGAGTAGACACCCGATATTGGAATCCTAAGAGGTTTATCTATAGGCTTCGTTGGAACCTTAAGTCTATCTAAGGCTTCCACTATGACCGGCCCGGTATACCAAGGCATGTTAGGGCTTCTCTCTATCAAGTTATCTCCAAGCCACGCGCTTATCGGGACGAATGGGAAGGCATCGGGGTTGTAGCCTATGCCTTTCATGAACTTCTTTAGTATCGCCACCATCTCGTTATACCTCTTCTCATCCCAGTTAACATCTGGAGCGTCCATCTTGTTAACAGCTATGATAAGCTGCTCTATCCCAAGAGTCTTGGCTAGTAGCAGGTGCTCTCTAGTCTGCCCCTCAGGGCTCATGCCAGCCTCAAACTCGCCCTTCCTAGCAGATACTACTACCAAGGCGGCATCAGCTTGGCTAGCTCCTGTTATCATGTTCTTAACGAAATCCCTATGGCCTGGAGCGTCGATTATAGTGAAGTAGTAGTTCTTAGTCTCGAATTTAACAAAAGCGGGGTCTATAGTTATACCTCTCTCCCTCTCCTCCTTCATCTTATCTAGTATCCAGGCGAACTTGTTATCCTCCTTACCCCTACTCTTGGCTAGCTCCTCTATCTCCTTAAACTTCTTCTCGTCAACAAAGCCTAGCCTGTAGAGTAGGTGGCCTACCAACGTGCTCTTACCGTGATCCACATGCCCTATTACTACCAAATTCAAATGATGCTTCTCAGGCACACAACTCCACCTCCAACCCAATTAACCCATTACACTCCAGAATTTAAAAGCTCTAGCTACCTGGAGCTTAAAGCTATTCTCTCAATCTCCTCCTTCTGCCTTATAGCGTAACTCTGCGGATCCCCCTTAGAGGCTCTTATAATCTCCTCGGCTAAGCACTCTTCCACAGGCTTAGGGTTATTGAAAGCGCAATTTCTGGCTCCATCAGTTATAAACCTTAACGCTAGGTCAACCCTCCTTTGGGGTGATATGTCAACGGATACGTGGTATGTGATACCACCGTACATTATCCTAGTGGTCTCCTCCCTTGGAGCAGCATTCTCTATAGCTCTAACGAGAACCTGTAACGGGTTCTCTCCAGTCTCAATATGTATCATTTCAAACGCGGTCTTAACAATGTTATAGGCTAAATGCTTCTTGCCCCCGCTACGCCCAGGCCTCATAAGCTTATTCATAAGCCTCTCAACAATAGGAACCTCTGCTTTGCCAAACCTCCTCTTCTCATGCCTCCCACTGGTATGAGGTAATATGACGGGTTTCAAGCTAATATACTTTTTAAGACTAGGATCCCTCACCTCAACCCCTATATAGCTCCACTTCCCAAAAAGTAGAGCATGCTCAGAGCTAACCTCCAAACCACCGCTCAAACCAAACACCCCCCAAAGCCTGTTAAGGCAAACCTTAAATCCTATTAGCCCTTATAAAGAAAGAATGTCATCCCAGCTATTAAAACAACCGAGACTTACAAGTCTAATGGTGGCTACAGGTAAACACAGATATTCGTATCTACCATCAAACTCATAATAGCCTCTACTAAGCCCTACAACCAGAGAATACTCTCACGACCTTAACCTCTTTTTAAGCGCCTCCCGCTCTTTAAGTGCTATATTCACGTTAAAAGGTGGAGCTCTTCTCTCGCGTAAGGAGTTAGACAGTGTTCCTACCACTTTAAGGTGTGTTTAAGCTATGGTGGTATGTTGTAGGAAGCTCTATAGTCTTAAAAGGCTTAGTGTATGGCTGGTTTAAAGGGGTTCTAGGATGGGTAAGAGTTTGAGGCAACAAAGAGCGGGTAAGGGTAGTCCTACTTTTAGGAGTCCTAGTCACATACATCCTGGCCCGGCTAGGTATCCGCCTATCTCCAGTGAAACTTATAGGGGTAAGGTTGTAGAGTTAATCCACGATCCTGGTAGATATGCTCCGCTAGCACGTATAGTAACAGAGAAAGGGGAGGAGTTCTTAACTATTGCTACAGAGGGGGTTTATGTAGGTCAGATCATAGAGATAGGTCCTCAGGCTAAGCCTGAAGCTGGAAACATATCGTTTCTAGGTAATGTCCCTGAAGGTACAATGGTATTTAACATAGAGCTGAGACCTGGAGACGGTGGTAAACTAGCTAGGCAAGCAGGAAGCTACGCCATAGTAGTAGGCAAGACAGGAGATAAGGTGATAGTAACCCTGCCGAGCGGGGAGGAAAAGGAGCTTCCAGCACAGTGCAGAGCAACAATAGGTATACCAGCTGGAGCTGGGAGGATAGAGAAACCTATTCTCAAAGCTGGGAACGCTTACCATAAGTGGAAGGTTAAAGCTAGAAAATGGCCGAGAGTCAGAGGAGTAGCTATGATAGCGGCTAACCACCCCTTCGGAGGAGGAAGACATAAAAGAAGGAGCAAACCATCAACAGTAAGCAGGAAAGCACCGCCTGGAAGGAAGGTAGGCCACATAGCAGCTAGGAGGACGGGGAGGAAGAAAGGGACATCGACTACGAGATAGCGGTAAACGAGGTCCCTTGAAGATTAAATACATAGTTGCAAACCGATTACACGTAAAACATTGATAGTGTCGAAGAGCCCCTACACAATTTATAAAACTACCTTCGACTTCAAAAGATATGGTTACTGCTACAGGAGCCCGTATGTTAGCTCTTCATAGAGCTGATTTTCAAGTTCTATGACCGAGTTCTCTTAAGAGTGTTACCTCTTTTAACGTGTTGGTTTTAGTAGATTTGATACTACTTCCGCTACTATCAACGCGTATTTATTTATCACACTGTCTGGCACTTCCACTTTATCTCCGGAGACTGTTTTTACTATTGGTCTTATAGCGTTTGCTAACTGATATCCTATGGCGTCACTTACTATGTGGTCTCTAAGGATCCGCTCAAGAGGCCATGTGAAGCCTGGATATGGACATTTTGGTGGTCTCCATAGCGATTTTATATAGCTTAGTGGTTTTGGAGTTGCTAGGAGGTATGGGTATAGACCTGAGCAGTCTGCAGCCTCCTTAGCTATACTACATAGCACTATGTTTTTTGTGATGCTCGCCCTCTCAGATGTTAGGATTTCAGTTAATCTACTTAAAAGCCTGGGGCCAAGGGTCCTCTCAAGCCTCCTAAGCATCTTATCCCTCACAGCTTCCGGCTCTGTTTTAGCTCTAAGAGCTCTCCATGTAGCCTTTCTCTTAACCAGTGGTCTTAAGATCACCTGTAGTATGTAGCCCTCGCTTTTAACCCATTTAAGGAGTTTATCGCTTAACCTAGGCACCTCAACTGCGGATACAACGTCTAGGATAGCTTCTATCATGTAACCTCTGCTTTTAAGTGTATCAACTATAACCTTATAGGTTGGCGAGTGCTCGTAAGCTGCTAGGAGAGGGCCTAACGTCCACCTCGCCCTGGCCATCGTATTATATATGGTTAGCTCGACCTCCTTTAAATCCAAGGCTATAGTGTCTAGCAACCTCCTATCAAAACCAACTCCCGAGGCAACCGCCCCTGAGAACCTTGTGGAGGCTATGTCAGCAAGGTGGTATATGTAGAAAGAGTCCCAAGCCTCCACCCCTAGCTTTAATAGGCTCTCATATAGTCTAGAGCATCTCTCTAAAACCTTGAGATACTGGGTAACCTCTCTCACATATCTCCTAGCCCGTCCTACAGCCCCAGTATCATCAGGTGCTGGGAGGCTTGGAGAGCTTAGGGGCATGAACCCTATGCAGAAAGACCCTGTGATGTCACGAGCTCCCATCAACAGACTATGAACAGCCATAGCTGTATTCGTGTTAAGCCCGTGGTATTTAACTAGGCTAACGTATACGTTGGCTAAGCTCATCTAAAACCACACCTCCCACTAACAGCCGGCCCTCGATACAAGTAATAGTAGGTGCTATTGGTCTCCATACTGCTAGCACATATCGGTAGCGTTAAGCTAAGGATATCAATTTTCACTCCTAGAACCAGCTTAACCCCACCACATAGTAGGATGTTATGGAGGTTTAAATATCTTAAAGTTTAAATAGCGACTCTCTATAACCCAGTTTTAGTATCATTTATAACCCCGCCCTCACCTCCCCCTCACGGAGATATCCATGATATCAGAAGTCGATGTTTTAGGAGATCTGGTTAGGATTAGGGAGAAGAGGCCCCTAATACATCATATAATGAACTTCGTCGTCATGACGGATTCCGCTAATGCCACGCTGGCCATAGGCGCTTCACCTATAATGGCTCATGCTGTAGAGGAGCTAGAGGATATAGCGTTGATGGCTGACGCTATATACATAAATATTGGAACTCTGGATAGCTTCTGGGTGGAATCTATGATGAAGCTTGCCAGGATATCTGGCGTCTACGGTAAACCCCTCCTCCTAGACCCTGTAGGAGCTGGCGCGTCTAAGCTTAGAAGTAGGGTTGCAAAAGACCTACTTGAAACAGGGTCCGTCTCCGTTGTTAAAGGTAATGCTGGCGAGATGCTAGCACTAGCAGGTTATAGCGGGTTAGTTAAAGGTGTGGATTCCCTAGCTGAGGAGGCTTTCGAGCCTCTTGAGAGAATAGCAGTTCAATACAATGTGGTTGCGATGGCCACGGGGAGGGTAGACTATGTCTCCGATGGTAGGAGGCTTATAGCCGTGGAAGGCGGATCGGAGCTCTTCAAGTACACTACTGGCACCGGTTGCATGTTAGGCTCCATAGTGGCCTCGTTTATGGCCGTTAACAAGGACTTTCTTAAAGCTTCAGGAGAAGCCTCCCTAGTGTTCAAGAGAGCTGGCGAGGTCTCAGAAACTAGAGCTGGAAGGAATCCAGCTTCGTTCAGGTTGGAGCTTATTAATGCAATCCATAACATAGATAGGTTCTTAACTGTAAGTGGAAAAGCTAGAGTTATAAAATCTTAGTTAAAGCTCCCACCATTACAGCAGGGCCGAAAATCTCAACTTAAACCCTCCTCGACTCTACGACCTCCTCCCCATCCTTTGAAAAAGGGCGATTTCTCCGCATCCCCGGGGAGGCTTCAACGCCTTTCCCCGAGCGGTTTGCCGGATCCCCGCTCGGAAGCCCACACATCACATTTCAGCACCCCCACCCCTTGGGGCAACACATTTTCAGCTGGCGGGAGCCCGCCCGCCTGGAGGGCAGAGGCCCCCTAGGTATCTTTTCGCTTAACTATCAAAGGTAACCCCAAATCTCTTTTCATCCCTGCCTTGAAAGGCGGGGCTTTCAGTTGTATGTGTGGACGGGCGTTAAAATTGAAATAGCCTCGTAAAGTTATTCTAGTGTGGGGGTATGTTGTGGTTTTGCATAAGCTTGTCTCTCTTGAGAAGGCTCATGAGCTCATAGAGGCTTCTATTCTAGTGAGACCGCCTACTGAGGTTATCCCGGTTTACAGATCTTACTGGAGGATCTCCGCTTCTAGCATAGTTGCTAGGAGGAGTATACCTAGTAGGCCTCTAGCGGCTATGGACGGTTATGCTGTTAGGCTAGATGATCTTAAGTCCTTTGAGAGGTTAAGGTTGGTTGGTGAGCTTAAACCTGGAGATGAACCTCCAGAGTTGGGGCCGGGTGAGTCGTACTACGTCCATATGGGGGCTCCTGTGCCTCTAGGTGCTGATGCGATATCTAGGGTTGAGGCTACGAGGGTTGAGTCTGGTTATGTTAAACCTCTTGAGCCGTTGAAGCCCGGTAAGGATATCATGGATGTTGGGGAGGTTGTAGCTGAGGGATCTACTGTTGTTAGGGCTGGAGAGGTTATATCACCTTATAAGGTTACGGTACTCATGATGCTAGGTTTTATGGAGGTTCCAGTATACAGAGTGAGGGTTGGTGTCCTAAGCGTGGGCGATGAAATAGACCGCTACGATAGCCCTTCAGGGAAGCCTGTTATAGATAGCATAGCACCTATGGTAGTAGGGCTCCTAAGGTTCGCTGAGCCTGTTTATCTAGGTGTTGTAGTAGATGATGTTAACGAGATTAGAAGGGTAGTAGAGGAGGGTGTAGAGAGCTTAGACGCTCTCCTAACTATCGGAGGAGCCTCTGTGGGGGATACGGATAACGTTAAGAGGGTTCTGGCCAGTATAGGAAACCTATTATTCCCAGGGGTCTCGGTAAGCATCCTAAAAAGGGGGAGTGTTGCAGTGGTGGATGGGAAACCTATAGTAACACTACCAGGTCAATGCGTCTCAGCAGCTCTAGTACTACACGAGTTCTTCCTCCACACACTATCCAAGATGGTGGGTGGGGAGATGAGAGAGTATGTGGAAGCAGAGCTATTAGAAGATGTAGAGGTAAAACATAGGATGGACACAGCATACCTTTTCGAGCTAGCTGGAGGTAAAGCTAAACCACTAAAATGGGGGGTGGGGCTGTGCATGGACCTAGCTAAAGCTACGGCTTACACTGTATTGAAAAGAGGGTATTATAGGAAAGGCGAGAGGCTCGTATTCCAAAAGCTCGTAAAGTAGACGAAGATCCCCATGCAGAGAGACTTTTCAGTTGTAATAGCTTTTAAGGTTTTAGAGCTCACCGGATTAAGAGCCCCCCTCTAGTAAACATCCTAGGGGTTCCACGCGTGGATATTGAAGTTTACCTGGTTATGCCAGATCTATCTAGGGCTAAGGTTGAGGCTCTAATGAAGCTCTCAGTCGAGCTTCCAGTCTCCATCCTCATGTCATACTCTATCTTTAAACTTAAACCCATCACCCTGGAGAGGCTAGTAGAGCTTAGGAAACATGCTGATGTGAAGGTTATGCTTGATAGCGGTGCCTACCATGCGGTGAGGCTTGGGCTCAACGTTGACGTTGTAGAGTACGCATTATTCGCTTCAAGACATCGTAACCTCTTCGACATGGTTGTAGCCCCCGACATACCCGGAGATGCTAGGGCTACTATTAGTAGAACTATTGCCTTCGCTAAAAACTATGAGGGCTCAATACTACCGGTGGTTCAAGGGGAGGGTCTAGAGGATTACATTTGGAGCTTCCTAGAACTTGAAAAGCTAGGTTTGATAAACGGGTACGCTGGGATAGGAGGTCTGGATGGTCTCAAGAGGAGGAAGAGCTGGTTACAGGAGCTCCTCTCCAGGCTGTGCTCGCACTACGTGAAACTACACTTATTCGGTATTGGAGCCAGGCTATATAGGAGCCTGGCAACCTACAGCTACTGTGTTAAGTCCCTGGATAGTGGAGCGTGGCAGGCTGAGATAAGGTATAGGAGAAGATCCCAGCTCGGAGTTGACGGGGATGTGATGGAGGCAAACTACAGGGCTATGAGGAGGTATCTCTTTAGATTTAATTTCTATAATAAACATGTGATTTCAACCCTTCCCCTACAGTGACCCCTCCCAGCATCCTCTGGGAGGCTTCAACGCCTTTCTCCGAGCGGTTTGCCGGATCCCCGCTCGGAGGCCTACACATCACATTTCAGCACCTCCATCCCTTGGAGCAACACATTTTCAGCTGGCGGGAGCCCGCCAGCCTAGGGGGTGAAGACCTCTAGGCACTGAGTATGTTATGTTTTAATAAGTAACCTATACTGGGGTAACCCTGTGGGGTTGTGGTGTAGATGGTCTCTGCAAGTTATGTTAATAAATATGTGGTTGTTGAGGGTTTTCGTTTGGGTTACTAGAAGAGTTGGAGTTCTCCCCGGACTATCTTCTTTGTGTACTCTGTTATCCTCTCTAGTTTCTCGTATGCTAATGCCTCCGCTTCCATCCTTATATCGTTTGTTAACTTCATTTCTTTTTCCATCTTGATTTTTATGTGGGCTATCTGGGGCTTGTTTATTGGTTTGCCTATTTGGCTGAGTAGGCTTACGTAGACTTCCCTAACTCCTTTGTTTGAGAGTTTCATGTATATTGTTTCAGCTATGTCCTTTGCCACTACATTATATATTTTGCCTACGTGGCTTACGGGGTTTTTGCCTGCTGTAGCTTCTAAGCTCATGGGCCTGAAGGGTGTTATTAGCCCGTTAACCCTGTTACCTCTACCTGTAGCCCCATCGTCTCCGTGTTCAGCGCTTGTCCCTGTTACTGTTAGATAGAATATGTTCTTCTCCCTTATATCAGCTGTATTCACGTATACCTCAACCACGTGGTTTGGCGTTATCCTGGTTGCGAGATCTAATACCTCCTCTTTAACCTGCTCCTTAACACTCACATACTCTCCAGGATCTAGGATAAGGCTACTTATCATGGCACTCGCGATTGTTAAGACTATCTTAGAACCTCTCCTCAACCCCATGACTTTGACGTCCTCGCCTACCATTGGAAGTTTTGACTTGAAACCTCTGCTGTTGAGGTACCTCTCAGTCTCATATACAAGCCTCTCAAGCGAGGATAGGGGGGCGAAGGCTAGACCTACACTCGTATCATTAGCTAGAGGCACGTCAGTTTCCGCTTCAACAATAGCCCTTAGATCGACACTCCCCCTCCCAACCTTATAGTCAACTATAACGTGGGCCTCTGGGTCCAAGAATCTAAAGCTCTCTTTAATCCACCTCTTAGTAGCATCAACTATTATAGTGCCGAAGGGTATGGGTTTAAAGCCTGACTCCAATTGAACATCTGTGGTGAGCCTCCCCGACACTATAATCCTAATAGGTTGTAGTACAACGCCACCTCCAAACCACGGGTTAGACTGGCCGCCTACAAGAAGCACTTTATCAACATTATGATGGAGTATCCTACCATAGTTCTCAAAGTAGTAGGAGCTCAAAGCCTTGCTAACAGCTTCAGCAACCCCATCGCAGATATAGTCTGGGTGGCCGAGCCCCTTCCTCTCGACAATCTCAACCTCCATATCCTCAACACTAGGATAGTAAAACTCCTCAACAACTATATCCCCCATAATTAACACCACCATCTCACAATAGCTCTCTAGTAAACCACGTCCTAAATATTTTAAACCCGCCTATCTCTCCCCGGAGAGAAAGTTTTAGAGAAGCTGTTACAACTCTGTAGCTAAGTTTAAATAACGGTGATGAGAACCGCCTACACCGCACCCCAAGGGGCACTCGGTAGACAGAGTGCTTGGTCTTTAAAGTACTAGAGTGTTAGTAGTGTTCTATAGAGGCCGCTCTAGACTTAAGCCCTTAGTTTAATTGTTAAATGCTTTTTAGGTTACCTAGTACTAGGGTGTTTACGTGTGGTTTGCGGTGTTCTGCTATGCGGTGGTATGTCTAGGAGATTCCAGGTTCTTGGAGAGCGTTGGATTGATAAGGCTTTGTATAATGTTGCTGGGACCCCTATGATTAAGGTTGTTTTTGAGAGGCTTAGCGAGGTTTCGGATAGGGTGGTTGTTGCTTTAGGCTCTTCTAGTAGGGTTAGTGCCTATAGGGATGTTCTCGGGGATTTCGTTTACGTTGAAGATGATAGTGTACTTCAGGGGCCTCTTGCTGGTGTCTACTCAGCTCTCAGGGTTTGTGGTAGTGATAGGGTTCTAGTTGTGCCCGTTGACGCCCCCTACGTGTCTACAAGGCTGCTTTTAGACCTGGTTGATGCCACGAGTTACTATGACGTGGTATCCCCTATACTCCCCAACGGCCTTGTCGAAACAACCTTTACAGCTTTTAGAGGTGATGTTGGATCTTGGATCTTGGAGATTGTGAGATCCCATAGGAGGTCTAGGGTGGCTGATCTCCATAGGGGGGCTCCTAGAGTCTACATGGTTAACGTTAAGGAGAGGGGGTATTCGCCCTTAGAGTTTATCAATGTTAATAGGAGGGAGGATTTAAAGCTAACCCCATCCGGCTACCCTGAGGGGCCTATTAAGGGAGATGTAGAGATAGTTAGGGAGTTCAGCAGAGAGGATGTGGAGAGGAGGAGCTCTAAGATTAAAGGATCCCTTTGGGGCACCCTCTACCTAGGAGGTTACCTGGAAGAGTTTAAACTCTACGCTAGTAAGGGTGTCTATATGTTCGCAGCCTACGCTCTACTAGACTCGCCATCTGAGGGTGAGAGGTTTCTAGGTGATATGATTGTAGAGATCCTCAAGAGAGGATGGCTAGCCTAGGATCGACTCAAGTGTTTTCAATAGCTCCCTTAAAGCGCTGACTCTAGGGTCTTGTAGGTTAGCTTCGTAGATCCTCAGCCTACCGTACCTCCTCTCCTCAACCAAGCCCATCCTCTTAAGCTCCTCTAAATGTTTAACTACAAGTCTATGGTGTAAACCTGTCTCTCTGATGAGCCTCGATATGTTAACCTGCCCCTCCCTAAGGAGTATCCTTAGTACTCTAACCCTACCTTTACTCGATAGTAGCCTTTCAAGCTCCATTATTCAACAGGCCTCTGCTTAATCCTATCCATTATTATAGACTCTAGCACCTCCCTCATCCTATCAGCTGGGATCTCGGGTGCTAACCTTATAATACTAGTTCTCCCCCTAACCCCTTTACCCGATGACCTTACATCCATTAAACCCATTGTAGCTAGGTTTTTGATATAGGTGTGGAACTGTGTATGCCCTCTGGGTTGCTCTCCATAGTACCTCGCTATCTCCTCATACCTATCCATAAGCTCCCCTGTTGTAGCCCAGCCTCCCTTCTCCATCACCACGTTTGTTAGAGCTAGCATTAGGAGGAGCTCGTGTGTGGAGAGTGCTCTAAGCTCGTCGAGGGGTATGTAGGAGAGGGCGCTTTCCGATAGAGCTCTCCTAACGTGATCCTCCCTTATAACACTAGAACCCTCAGCTTCAGCAAGCTCTGCCGCCATTCTAAGCGTTAGTATAGCCTTCCTAGCACTACCATCACCCCCCTTATCCTCTCCAAAGTAGTCGCTGATAAGCTCTATGTAGTAGTCGTCCCAGACGCCCTCCACGAGCCCCTCCTCGGCTCTCTGGGTTAGAATTACCTTTAACTCCTCACTTGTATAGGGTTTAAGGTGCATCCTAAACCCTATTTGACTTTCAACCTGAGGTATCCTCTCCCTCATGTACGCTGTAACCCTGAAATCGCTCGCCACCAGGAGGTAGCTTATCCTGTTAACACCATCCCTTGAGGGGATCTCTTCGTAAACCCTCATTAGCAGGTATAGGTCGTCCTCACTAACCCTAGGTGATAGGAGTAGGCTTTGGAACTCATCTAGTATTAGAAGTATGAACATATCCTTGAGGTAGGCGTGGTCGACTATAGCCTTTAAAACCTCCAAGGCAGAGCTCCCTCTAACACTAATATTCATGCCAAGCTGATCCACCATGACCGAGAGTATCTGGTGTAAACTTGGAGCCCCGAAAGTGTTAATGTATACGTGCTTGAAGTTAAACCCTTTCCTCCCTCCAACCTCCTCCAAACTCCTACCAACATATGTTGCAACAGTAGTTTTACCAATACCAACTCTACCAATAGAACCGTATATAAGCGATACATCCGTAAAACCGGCCATAGCATCAAGTTTAGCTAGATAACGTGAAGTGAGGAGAGAAGCCTCCCTATCCCTAACGAGAAGCCTTCTAGGCTTATAACCCTCATCAAATACAAATCTATCCTTAAAAATACCACTAGACACCTCCACCTACCCCTAGACCCCACTACCATAGTATAACGTAAGTAAAGTTAATATTCAGAATAACCTCTAAACAGCGTAGTAGTTATTAGAAGGGAGAAGAGCTAGTATTACCGGATATGAATGAAGTACATTCAGAGACCCGAGTGGGAGTGAGGGGGCGGAGCGTTAGAGGAAATAGTCTCTAACGACAAACCAGCTGAAAGCCCAGTGAACAAGCACTAGCTAGCTTAACGCAACAAAACACAGTGTAAACTGGGGGGTTAACAACAATTTTGTAACCCCTCTCACTCACCTCAACCATCAAATGGCTAAAGTAACCCCCTGTGATATTAAAGCCGGGCAAACAACACCTTTAAAGGCGGGGAGGGGTCATCCCCGAGAATCCACGTAAGTTTAAAGTGAGGTTTTGGTTTCCCCGGGGAGGTGCTCTGTTGTCCTGGGAGTGTTACCATTCCTCTCTTGCTTGTCTCGCTGCTTCAACCATGTTCTTTAGTTTTGCTTTTGCTATATCCCTTGGTAGTCTTTTCAGGCCGCAGTCTGGGTCTATGTAGGCTTTCTCCGGGCTTACTATGTCTGTTTTCATGAGCTTGTCTATAGCCTCTTTTATTTCCTTTACGCTTTCAACCTGGAAGCTGTGGACGTCTACGACTCCGAAGCCTATTTCCTTGTTGTAGCCGTACTCTTTTAGGTATGGTAGTAGTCTGAAGTTGCTGTTTTTCATTTCTAGGTCGAATTGATCTACTGGGTAGTCTAGTATGTATGGTAGTATCCTTTCAAGTCTTCCGAAGCATATGTGTACTATCCTTTTAGCCTCTAGGCCCTTGAATATTATGTCTAGGGCTTCTTTCAGAAGCTCTGCATCCTCCCTCCACGGCCTTGTTGAGAGTGCTGGCTCGTCGATCTGTATGTAGCGCGCCCCCCTCCTCACGAGCTCTTCAACCTCCCTTCTTATAGCCTTCGCTAGGTCTAGTATGAGCTCCCTCCTATCCCTGTAGTGTAGGTCGAAGCTCCATTCAATCATTGTGTAGGGCCCTGTTAGTATGCCTTTGACGGGCCTCCCAGCTGATATGCTAGATGCGTATTCCCAGAGCTCCACTGTTATGGGTCTGAGCCATTCAACCCTCCCGGTCACAACGGGTTTCCTGAAGTACTCGTTATCAAAAACTCTTACCCAGTCCCCTACACTATACCCTTTAAACCTCTCAGCAAAGTATACGACCATATCCTCTCTAGCCTGCTCTCCATCGCTAATAATATCAACACCGGCCCACAAGTAATCCTCTACAACATCCCTTACAGCAACCTTAACCATTTCGTTGAACTCACTCTCTGATATCTCACCAGACCTCCTCCTCTTTATAGCCTCAAGTGCTGAGGGCATCTTAGGATAGCTACCCACAACAGTTGTAGGGAACTTCCTTGGAACACTATAGCCCATGATCTCACACACCCCCAGCTACCCCTACATTCTCCTGGATCTTCAAGGTTAAAACACCTAGTAAATACGTCTTTCTAAGACTATAACTGTATGGGATCAAGTCTAGCCATGTTGTTGTAGTAACACCCATCTCGCCCACCTTAGAGCTCCTAGCCACTCTTAACGCCACCTCTACAAGCTTATCCACAGGGTCATCGTATATGGTCCTCGAGTTTACAAGTCCGAGTATACCGCAGTGATCGCTGAAACCCTTCGACTCAATCAGTTTCAAAGCTCTCTCAGGGGCGTCAACCACATCTAAAGATATACAGTTGGCCTTAACATCTAAGATAGCATCGTAGACCTCACCCCTGGGAACGTCAAAGTACAGTGCTAGAGCTGTCTTAGCACCTCCAGCTGAGGCTACAATCGAGTTAACCAGCTCTACTGCTAGAAGAGCTTCATCTCTTGTAGCATCATGGTCTGCTAACATTGGTTCATCTACCTGAACCATGGAAGCCCCAGCTTCGATGGCAGCTTTAACCTCATCTGCTAGGAGCTTAGCTATAGCCTCAGCTAGCTCCTCGTTAGAGTAACCTGTTTTATTGATAGACATGGAGGTGAACGTTACAGGCCCCGGTACTACTATCTTCAACCCAGAAGGCTCAGCTAGAGGAGCATACCTTCTAACCCTAGGAGCCCATACAAGCTTACTAGCCTCAGGCTTCTCCGTGAACACCGGTATCCTGTAGAAGAAGTTGTTATCAAAGTATCTTAGGAGACCCGAAGCTGTAACATTACGCCACGACTCTATAAAAGGCCTGAAAATATCGTGCCAGTCAACCATCCCGTCCACCACGTACGTAAGCCCTGATGAGAGCTGGGATCCGATTATCAGCGATGACGCTTCGCCAACAACCCTTTCAAGCTCACCATAGCCTAAAAGCCCCCTCTCATAGTCTCTCAGAGCTCTCCTAACAACCCTACTCCTAGGGTAACCCCCTAGAGGGGAAGCCCATACACTCATTCAAGCTCACTCAAACCCCATACTACCAGTTTAGGCTTTTTAAACATTTCCACATAACTATTATACGAGACCCGGGAAGAAAAACCCACCTAAAAGTTTAGAGCTAAAAGTTTAAACCTCTAGCTGCAATAGTATACTATGTGGAAGCTTGTAAGAGGTGGTGAGTGGTGAGCATGCAGATATCAGAGGAGGTTAGGGGGGTTGTGGAGGAGCTTAAAGGTAGAGGTTATAGGATGACACCTCAGAGGATTCTATTAACTAAAATGATATTAGAGACTGTGGAGAGACATCCTTCACTTAAGGATCTCCACGATCACGCTCAAAGCATTCTACCTGGTGTAGGAGTTTCAACAATATACAACACTATAATGATGTTAGAGAAACTCGGAGTCATCAGAGTCTTCTACTTAGATGGAAAGCTGTACATTGATAGAGCTAGACCCCATGTAAACATTGTGTGTAGAGACTCTAACAGGATAAAGGATTTAGATGGTGAGTCCATAAAAGATGTTGTAAAAGTTGTTGAAGCTAGAGGTGTTAAGATCTCAAACCCCTTAATCCTCATAATAGGAGATTGTGGTGAGGGGTTTAGAACTCAAGCTGCCTAAGCCTTAGGGCCTCAATAGACTCGGTGAGAGCCCTCCTCGACTCTAGGTCTACGAGTAGCGCTAAGGTCTCGTCTAGAAGCCTCCTAGCCACGTCAACCTTATGCCTAACCCCTGGTATTAACGCCTCAGGGTACTCTAGCTTAGATAGGTTAACGTATATAGACTCCATAATTCTGTAGAGCCTCCAAGCCTCCTCAAAACTCCCAGCCCTAACCTTCTCCAAAGCCAACCTCCTGAGCTCCCCTACAAGATCCCCTAGACCCTGAAGATAGGGTACCGGAGGCACTCTAAGCTCTCTAAAATCTCTTAAATCACGTTTAAGAGCTATATCGAGTAGGAGTGATGCTTCAACATACTCGCTTAAAGCATTATAGATCAACCCTGAATAGTAGAGATCAGGGAACCCGCTCACCCTCTCCTCAATCTCCCTAACCTTAACCTCCATCTCCCCAGCTGCAGAAGAGGCCTTCTCAACCTCACCCTCAAGAATCAATTTTATAACCTGCTTCGACAACCTCACCACATCCCTAGAAATCCTAATAACATCCTCCCTAACACTATCCCTAACAGCCAGGAGCTCCTCCACCGCCTGTATAATCTCCTCCAACCTCATAGTACCTAGACCCCCACATTTTAAACCACAAACACCACTTTAATAAGTTACAACTAGGAGAGCTCCACAGTTTATGGCGGAGATGGCGGATTTAAGGTTGCCTTTGATAACCGTGTGAATGATTAAAGTGGTCATTGCCCCCAGACAGGGAGACCTCCCCCAGCTGAGCTGTGATGCCTCAAGGGATGGGGATCGATAGTTGGATGAGGAGCTCGCTTTCAAGCTGGGAAAACCGGCGAACAGCTAGGAGAGGAGCGTTTAGAGCCCCCTGAGGGGTGCGGGGGAGCTCTTTTCAAAAGGCTGAGAGGAGGTTATAATGTACTTGAGAGACGTGGCGATCGTCTCTATGAGGTCGGAGTTTCTGCTGTGAGAAGGTTAGGTTTTGGCTAGGTGTTTTATGTAGCTGATCCTGGTTAGATACGCTTTAACCCCTTTCCTTGATAGGTAGTGGTATGCCTTGTAGCTGTTTGTAGCAACTTTAACCCCTCTATTGTGGTTTGCGAAGGGGCTTACTATGAGGCAGGAGCTCCTTACTATGTTAGCTTTAGCTCTTCTAAGTCTTTCCACGAGTCCTAGTTTCAGTGCTTTAAGGTATACTTCTCTGGACGTTGAGACTACTATTCTGGCTTTAATCGTACCGGTGCCTTCAAGGGTTTTAGCTAGTTTCATGAGCTCCTCTAGGCTTGAGTGCGGGCATCCTATGTATACTATGTCTACTTCGTCGGTGGGCATCTTCTCTCTAAGCTCCTCCTCTAACATGTTATAGCTGATCTTCACAACCTCTTTTATCTCATCACCTGGGTTTTCGGGGGTTATATTGTGTATGTGTGCCATAGCTATATCTGATACCGTTCCCAGAGCTGCTAGGAACTCTTTTAAAGCACTATCCCCCTCGAATAAAGCTACTACATGGGGCGGTCTTTCTCCCACATGCATCCTAGCTACGAGCTCCCCTAAAACCCCTGCTTCAACCTCGTCTAGAACAACCCTAGGTTCTAGTACATAGGAGATTGTAGGCTTCCTCTCACCTTCAACGTGCATCCCGTAATAGTACGTTCTACCCGCAATTGCAGCCATAAGAGCTAGAGGGCCGCCCTCCCTATTAGTCCTTATACCTAGAACGCTGTTAGCATAGGCTACAGCACTAGACTCACCCCAAGCAACATGATCCCCAGCTTTAAGCCCGTAAACCTCGGGGATCCCCGCATAGTAGGGCGTGCACGTGAAGATCAGATCAGCCCCCATATCCCTTAAAGCCCTAACTATAGCCTCCTGAGCCTCAACATAGGAGCGTTCAAAAGTAACCCCGGGTATGGAGCTAAGATCATCAACATCGTAGCTCACAGGGTTAACAGATGTGGGCACAGAGAACCTAGCGCCAAGAGCCCTAAAACCCTCAATAAACTCAACACCGAAATCACCTATATTCTCGTAGGAAACACCAGAGATATGAGCATGCTTGATCTCTATAAGCCTACTAGCACCAAGAGCCTCACCAACCCTAACAATAACCTCCAAAGCCCTAGCCCTAGCCTCACCCTCAAAACCCCTAAGAATCCTCTCCTCCTCAGCAGACAAATACAAAGCAAAAACACCACAAACCACAATAACAGAACCCAGGAGAAACCTTAAAACACAGACTATAGTAAACCCGGAAAGCTGATACCAAGCAAACAAGACCAAGTATACATTTGCATACTTAAACTCTGGGATAACTAACGGTGATACCGGGGGCTTGGCTTTGACGATACATGAGAATGCTTTAGCAGTTGTCATTGTAACTCTTCTAGCCCTATACATTCCACTTCTATCTCTTAACGCGTACTCCACTATGCTATCGGAGGTTGTGTATGAGGGTTTCAACTACAGGGTTACCTACAGGTCCCCTCTAATACCTCTGGTTTTAAGTGATAGGACAGGTGTTATCCTAGAGGTTAAACGTAATGGTAAGCCTGTAGACTTTGGTTTCACAATGTCAGGTATAACAGTTGAGGGTGCCAGGGATGTCGCTGGGGGTCGTGGCTACGGTAGAATCGTGGTTGATGTAACAAGCTATATCGACGACGTTGTTAGGGTTTTAAGGAAGGCTAACTCGAACCCAGCATACAGTGGATTAGGACTCCTAACATTCATAGTATCGAAGGTGGAGGAGGGTGGAGAGGAGTACATTGCAACAGACATAATATCGATACCGGTGATACCAGGGAAGGCTAGGGGTAAGAGCATAATAGTAGAGGTTGAGTTCAAACCATTACACAAGATAAAGTTAAACAAGACGAGCGGTGGAGAGCAAACGGGTAAAGCCGAGGTACCACAGACAACATCACCAAGCTGGATATACGATGTGTGTTACGGCATAGAAGGCTATGCATGTTATTGGTGGGAGCTTAATAGAGTACTTCTAGGCTCACACATAGTAGAGCTCCAACAGTGATAGCCTACGTGGATGTCACAGATGGAGGTTACATTTACCAAGTTTATTTATCTAACGGTATGATAATAAGTAGAAGTTGGATAAGCTTCGAGCTCGCTCTTACATTCCTTCAAACGGTTAATTTCGTCGCTCCAGGGCCCGGTTACTATATTGGTAGTGATCCGGATGATGGGATACTACTCTCTTTTGACTGTATGTTTTTCAACTCCAAACTTATTAATAGATCATCGAATTGCGTCTATAGGGACCGAATGGACCGAGAGTTCATATATCCTAGGAACTTCTACGGTGAAGCCCTCGTGGCCATAGGCTTTCATGGCTACATGTGGCTTGTTGAGTATAACTACATCGAGTATAAGTATGGTATTGAGAAGGTTATCGATAGATCTCTTGCGGTCTACCTGGTTCCGTTATTCAATAGTAGGGGTAAGATAGAATACTGGTACGATGTAGATGATAACCCCTATGATGGGCGTGGTATGCTGGAGAAGGTATTCTGGAATATCACCACGAACCAGTATGTGAAGCCCATAGACTTCCCATCATTTATTGGCACGCGGTGGTTCGTTGATAACCTTAATGTGAAGGTTATTTCTTTATCTCCCCCAGTCTTCGTCATCGCGATCCCGGTAGGAGCTCTAGCCATCCTGGCCCTTGGGGGAATTCTACCATCTCCGTGGTCTACATTAGAATCGACTATCTCCGCCTTAGCAATGCCCATAGTTGGCTCTAGCATAGCCATAGCGGATTTCTCTGCAACTCAGAGTGTCATGTTCCACCCTCGCTACTACCATGTGGATAAGCCTTATGTGGTGAAGGGGGTTGGGGGTGAGTTTAGGGTACCATTTATGGTATTTCATGCTAACGTACGCTCTTCAATATAGCGCCTTCACCTTCTACTCTACCTTCTATGTGTTTTTTCACCTCACCATACACCTCGCGTCCTACCTCCTCTATGCTCCTCTCGACCCCATTCTCAACCCCCTTGATCCTCACCACCCTTACCCCTCTAGCCTCGGCTCTCCCTAGTATTGTTTCAAATGCCTCCTTCACCTTTCTCAGCCTCTCTAACGTCTCGTAGTAGTATGTTATCCTCCTAGCTTGCACCCTGCTTAACGCTACCTCTGGTGGTACGTCGAGGTAAACTATTATGTCTGCTTCTAGAGCTCTGCTATTGATGGCCTCGATCCACTCTACGGGGGCTCCTAGGCTTTGGTATGCCATGCTCGAATACTTGTACCTATCTAGGACCACTATGTAGCCTTCCTCAAGGGCTTTTAACAGGCCTACCCCGAGGCAGCTGTGAACTCTGAGATGCCATAGCCTATCAGCTGCGTATAGCAAAGCTAGTATCTCGTGGTCTACGGTAGGCTGTAGTAGGAGCTCCCTTATAAGAGCTCCAATAGGGCTCCACGTAGGCTCCTTACTATACCCGACTCTATACCCGGCCTCCCTGAGCTTGTAGACAAGTAACCTTGAATGGGTGGTTAAGCCGGAGCCATCGATGCCCTCGAAGGCTACTAATACACCTTTAGAGCTCAAGACTCCTACACCGCATGTTATAGTTGGAGAGTCTGAATTTAATAGGGTGATCTGGGTATGTGTTTAGAAACTCAGGCTCTACAAAAGGAGCTCTTTGTAAGATGGTGGGTATGAGGTTGCTTCACCTAGTCTTTAGGCTACTTAACCAAGACGACCTCTCCATTCTCTCTAACAACAATCTTATCCCCGTCTCTCGCATACCTCATTACATCCTCTGGCACACTATCTACTAGGACGACCTCCGCTAAGACCGCCCCAGCTACTAGCACTGGATCGCTTTTAGAGGTTAGTATGATAGCCTTAGGAGCCTTCCCTTTCCTCTTGAGAGCATAGAGTATGTAAGGGCCTACAGTGCTACCCCTACCTTTCCTAGCGAGCACAATCCTACCAGCTATACTTCTACCATCAACTAGAGACCCTGAGTCTACGTTTACATCACCATAGAAACTTACAGATTCGACAACAACAACCTCCCCATCCACATACCCTGCTACAACAGGCCTCCCCTTATACTCCTTAAAGGAGCTCCGCTCCATAACCACCACCGCTTAACCGGTACGCGTTCAACTGCACTTCATTAGATCCATCTAATACCTCTATCCAAGTGTTGTAAGCTAAAAGTTTATATACATGTACATAACACATCCTTCACAACGTGTTAGAAGCTTCGTCCTCTTATGGCAGAGAGAGTTGTGTTCATATACCCTACCCGCTCTAAACCTATGCTTGATGTCGACTGCGGGCGAGCTTAGCAGACGAGGAGCCCGCACCTCTCCAGGCTGACGGCCGGGCCTGAGCGTAGGCGATGAAGTCGCACCCGTGAGGGGCTCCTCGAAGGGGTGAGAGGAAGCCCTAGTGGGTGTAGAACCCCCACCTTTTCAGGGGCGGAGTCAGCTACCTCCACATCCCCCTTCTAGCTTCTAAGACTAGGATAAACTATATAAGCCCTCCACTCTGTTAACTATATAGGGTTTAGGGGTTGTTGTGAATGGAGGAGTTAGATAACCTTATAGACAGCCTGGTGGCTAAGATAGGGCTTTCTCAACAGGTTAGAGATGATGCGAGAATGATAGCATCTAAGATGATAGAGGGTAGGCTTGCTGTCAGAGTACAGGCCCATATTGTTGCTATAGCATCCATACTGGTAGCCTGCAGGCTTAACGGAGTAGGGATAGGGGTTAGGCAGATATCAACATTACTACCGGGTAGACTGGGCTCTAAGAGAGCCGCTAAGAGGGCTTTCGAGCTAGCGAGGAGGTACGTAGAGCTATTCAAACCCCAAGTTGGAGTAGCTAGGTACGAGGATTACGTGAGGCTAGCGTCAAAGATGTTGGAGATACCAGAGGATGCTGAGATGGTGGCCGTTGAGCTAGCAAAAGCGTTCAAGGAGAAGTATGGAAGAAAGCTAAAACCAATGGCCGTAGCCGGGGCGTCGATCTACGTAGCGTTAAGTAAGACTGGAAAGCAGAGGATCCCAATGTCTATTATATGCTCCAAACTAAACGTAACAGAGCCGACTCTAAGAAATGCTGTAAGACACATATACGCGGTGAAGGCAGATTAAACCCTCAAGACAGCTGTAGACCTTAAAACACTAAAACCCAGCATAGGAGTCACCAGCCTCCTCCAACCCTTAAAGGGTAGAGCTTTCAACTGTAACCTTTAAACTCGTTAAACATGCTCCTTCAGGTAGGAGGCCTCCTGTAGCATTTAAACTTTATTACCTAGCTTTGTACTGTTATAGTATTCTTATAAGTACCCTACCTCCCTAGTGATATTATGGGTTAAGAGGGTAGTGCGGGGGGTTGAGTGTTGGGAGTTTTTGGTGTTTGTAAACCTTTAATCGGAGTCATCCACCTACCTCCTCTTCCAGGTTCTCCTGGTTATAGGAGGGTTAGATTCCCCGATGTTGGTGGTAATACTTGGGATTTCGAGAGCGTTGTAGAGTACGCTATTAGCCAGGCTAGAGTTTACGAGTCCGCTGGTTTCGATGGGGTTATTGTCGAGAATTATGGTGATAGACCTTACTCTGCAAGGGTTGGTGTAGGTCAGGTTGCATCCATGTCATATATCGTGGGTTCTGTTGTGAAATCCGTTTCCATCCCTGTTGGTGTTAACATGCTTAGGAGCTCCGGCTACGAAGCCTTCTACGTGGCCTACGTTACAGGGGCTAAGTTCATAAGGGTTAACAACCTTTGCGAGTTGAGGGTATCACAGGAGGGTATATTGAGGCCTGAGGCTAGAAGGCTCTCTAAGGCTTTAAGCGAGCTGGGAGCGTACGAGGATTTATACTCTGGAAAGCTACTAGTAATGGCCGATGTCAATGTAAAGCACAGTAGCCCCCTCGTTCAAATCCAAAGCCTACAAGACCTGGTAAGAGAGTGTATTGAGAGATGCGGAATACCATTATACTCGATAATAGTAACGGGAGCTAGAACCGGGGAGGAGCCTGGATACGATAGAGTCGAGGAGGTCCTACCCGTAGCCAAAGACATGGGAGTACAGATGTACATAGGCAGCGGGGTAAACCACACAAACATATCAAAGTACTGGAACGTAGCAGATGGATTCATAGTAGGAACAAGCGTTAAAATAGGGGGTAGAACGGAAAACCCGGTAAGCGAGGAGAAGGCAATTGCCTTAGCTAAGCTAGTCAAACATAGTAGAGAAATAGTAGGGTGCAAGTAACCGTTTCTCGGTAGATGGTAGTTCACTGCCCTAATATTCATGGATTCAGGCTCCCACCACCCACCTCACAACGGCTCCAAGGCCCGAGACCACCCTACGGGAGCGTTTGCCCCCGGTCGCCCGAAGGGTACATCCACTCCCCCTCCAGGCAATCTCAGATCCAAAAAGGCTCGTAGACCTCAAGACCTCGTCGGCCTCAGCAACTATAAAAGCAGCGTGGAGGCTTCATAAATTTAACCTATATGACTTCCTAGACGAGCACGCAACATCAGCGTATATAGTAGTGCTAAGGTGGCCTCATACATAAAAGCATGTAAATGATGCGAACAACCATGAAAAATAGAAACAGTTTCCTAACCCTTCGAACTTGAAGGACGGTATTTTATAGTTGAAAGCCTCGCCTTTTAGGGCGGGGAGGGGGCTAGCTTCTAGTTTAAAGGTCTAGGGTGGACCTCCATCTATAGGGTGTTGGTTTGTGTTTGCAGAGAGGTTATCTCGTATACTTAGCTTTGACGTTAGCTCGGTGGCTTCTTTGATAGAATCCACGCTTCTCGACCCTTTCTCTGGTACTAGTAGGTTTGAGGATCTTGTTGTTGAAGCTTCTCGTTGGGGGTTTAGGTGTGTTGTTGTTCCTGTGTCGGTTTTAAGTTTTATTCGTAAACCTGCTCTCGACCGCGGGGTTAGGGTTTGCTCTGTTATAGGTTTTCCTTCGGGTTTTCAGCCTTTAAGGTCTAAGGTTTTGGAGGTTGAGGAGGCTTGTGGTTATGATGTGTTTGAGGTGGATGTGGTTCCTAACTTTAACTTTGTTAAGAGCGGTCTGTGGGATGGTGTTTTTAAGGAGCTCTCAGCTCTAGTTGATGTTGCTAGGTCTCATGGTGTTGGGGTTAAGGTTATAGTTGAGGCTCCCCTCCTAGGCGATGGAGAGCTTGAAGCTCTGGTGGAGTGGGCCTCTAAGGCGGGGGCTTCCTTTGTTAAGACGAGTACTGGGGTTTACTCTAAGGGTGGTGATCCTAGCACTGTGTATAGGTTGTATAGATTTGCTTCGAGGAGAGGGCTTAGGGTTAAAGCTGCTGGTGGTGTTAGAAGCTTCTTAGACCTAGCTTTGGCCTATGCTTTCGGGGCTGATAGTGTGGGGTCTAGTAGTGCTAGCCGTATATTAGAGGATTACTTAAGGTTTAAAGAGGTTAGAGTTGGATAGGGTATCCGGGGGGCGTTTAGGTGAGAATAGCCCTTATAACGAGTAGTACTGCGAGGGAGCTTGTAGAAAGCTATGTTAGGACGAAGGCTGGCATGCCGGCTCTAGAGATAACCGTCATAGATATACCTGTCCACGCTATATCAATGCTGTCAACAGAGACCATAGCAAGGATAATAGGTAAGAATGTGAGCTTAGCTGAGAGGTTGAAGGGGAACGATGTAATACTGGTGCCTGGGAGCGTAAGGGGGGATACTAGTGTTATATCCCAGATTCTAGGGAAGCCTGTATACAAAGCCTCCAAGTCCTTGGCTTTACTACCGCAGGTTTTAAAACACCTAGCCTCAAAGGGGTCGCTGGATACAGTTAAGGCGGCTGAGAACGTCATGACCATGTCCCCTCCTCCAGTAGACTACGTGGAGGCCTTCAAGGTCAACGGTGTTAGCATACCATTGAGAGGGCCCCCTATGGTTTTATCAGCAGAGATAGCCTACTGGGCGGACGATGAGATGTTTAAGAGGACGCTATCCAGGTATGCTGGTGAAGGAGCGCAAATAATAGTGGTAGGCTCCTCCTTCGAGAGCAGCCCTGAGAGCTTAGCTGAGAAGGTGTCAATAGCTGTGGAGCTAGGATACCCTGTCCTAGCCGAGGCTCCGGGCAGGGATCACGCTAGGGAGGCTTTAAACTCCGGAGCCTCAGGGCTTATCATATCATCTGACTCCGCAGATGGAATCCTAGAGCTTCTACCAAGTGATAGAGTCTTAGTAGTAGGGGATAGGAGTGTAGAGCGTCTGGAGAAGGTTGTTGGGAAAGCTGTGGAGGTTGGGGTATCGAGGATTATCCTAGACCCTGTAGTGGGGATCCCCCTGGTTGATCTATCCTCGACGGTTGAGAGATATAGGCTTGCATCGAAACTAGGCTTCCCCACCCTGTTCTCCTCAGCAAATGTAACTGAGGAGATTGAAGCAGACTCCCACAGCCTCCACGCTCTACTAGTAGTCCTAGCTTTAGAGCTTGGAGCCTCCGTATACCATGTTGTAGAAGACTCCTACAAGACTATACACTCTGTTAGCGAAGCCCGAGAGGCCCTTAACCTAGCTGTGGAAGCTTACACTAGGAGGGAGAGCATGAGGGGTTACCACAGTAGGCTCCTTATAGTAAAACAGGGTAGTAGGCCTGAAGGAGCTCTTATCGGGCCTGGGGAGAGGGTGGATTACATAGAGCCTAGGTGGGATAGGAGGGGATATGTTAGAATAGAGGTTAACCATGAGAGGGGGGTTATTGTAGCAGCCTACATAGGGTATGATGGTAGTAGGGTTGTGGTCGAGGGTAGGCATGGGCCGAGTATAGCTAGAGCTCTTATAAGGAGAGTAGGGTTGGAGGCGGAGCACGCAGCTTACATAGGCTATGAGCTGGCTAAGGCTGAGATGGCTTTGAAGCTTGGTAAAACTTATATTCAGGACGAGGAGTTACTAGTAACACCGTGGGGTTAAGGTGTGGGCGGTGTTGTAGCTAGCGCTCCCGGTAAGCTTATACTATTCGGAGAGCATTTTGTTGTAAAAGGCTATAGGGCCATAGCTACTTCCATAAGCCTTAGAGCTAGAGTTAGAGTAGAGGATACGAGCGGTAGCTGGGTGGAGCTCCACAGCCCAACGCTAGGTGTTAGATCGAGAATCCCACTGGATCTTAGCAGGTCGGCTGGAGGGGAGCTCGATGTCTACGTTGAGATACTTAGAGCTCTTAGGAAGGAGGGTTTCAGCATAGTGCCACATAGGGTTGTGGTTGAGAGCGAGATGCCTGTAGCTGCTGGTCTAGGATCTAGTGCCGCTACAAGTGTAGCGTACACCCTAGCCTATACAACTCTGTTGGGGAGCCCTCTCTACGGGGAAAACCTGTTGAGAGTATCATTTGAGGGGGAGAGGGTGGCTCACGGTAGGCCTAGCGGTATTGATACTACAATAGCAGCATTAGGGGGGACAATTCTCTATAGGAGGGGTGAAAAGCCGGCCCCTGTGAGCGCTAGAATCCCGGAGGGTTATGTGTTCCTGGTAGCTGATACTGGTTTGAAGAGATCCACGAGGGATGTTGTAGATTACGTCCTAAGAGTAGCTGAGATGATGGGAGAGGCGGGGGAGCAGGTGTATGCTGTAGCTGATAAGGTGGTGGAGAAAGCTGTTAAAGCTCTAGAATCCGGTGATATGGAGTTGCTAGGAAACCTTATGTACTTCAACCACGGCCTCCTAGTAGCAGTGGGGGCTTCGAATCTAGCTCTAGACACTATAGTAGACATAGCTAGGATGAGAGGAGCTCTAGGAGCTAAACTTACAGGGGCTGGGTGGGGTGGGTGTGCTGTTATCCTAGCTAGGAGGGGTGATGTTGAAGTTCTCAGGGGGGAGTTGGAGAGGCACGCTCGCATGGTTAAGGTTATTAATGTGAACGTTCCAGGAGCTACTGTGGAAAAACATTTTGTCTAAATAGCGTTTATTTAAAAGTAGGTATTAAAGGATATAAGCCTCCGTTTCCAGGGTATATATAGGTATCGCCTGTCTAGCTTTGGAGGTTGAGGTGTTGGGTTATGAGTAGTAACGAGTATCCTCCCGAGGTTAGATGTCCTCCGGATAAGATTGTACTAGACCACCAGAGAGGTGTTAAGATATGTGCTGAGACGGGGGAGGTTTTAGAGGAGAATGTTATTGTTGAGGAGGGTGAGTGGAGGGCTTACACCCCTGAGGAGAGGGCTAGGAGGTCTAGGGTTGGAGGCCCTGTATCTTACGCTAAACCCCATATGGGGGTTGAGGCTCAGATAGGCCCGTATAGGGAGCCTGGGAGTCGTAAGATTAGAGGGTTCTCCAAGAAGGCTGAGACGTTGAGGTGGCAGAGGGCGTCGAAGCTAGGTAGGGTTATGAGTGGTGTTGAGAAGAACATAGGCCAAGCTTTAACCTTGATGGACGATATAGTTGCTAAGCTAGATCTACCGGATTCGATAAAAGAGGAGGCTGCTAGGATATACAGAGAGGCTGCTCAGAAGGGTTTAACGAGGGGTCGTAGCGTGGAGGCCATGGTGGCCGCTTCGCTCTACGCAGCCTGTAGAAGGCATAAGGTTCCCTGTGGTATAGAGGAGATCATAAGGTATCTTAAGACAGCCCAGGAGACGGATATTAAGAGGGAGGTGGCTAGAAACTACAGGCTCCTAGTGAGAGATCTAAGCATAACCATCCCCGTCGTAGAACCGGAGAGGTTCATATACAGGATAGCTAGCTCCCTCAACCTACCGGAGCAGGTGGTGGTAGACGCTATAAAGATCGTGATGGAGGCTAAGAAGAGGGGAGTATCCTCAGGCAAAGACCCCAGCGGCCTAGCAGCAGCAGCACTATACCTAGCAGCCTTAAAACATGGTTTCAGGAAGACACAGAAGGAGATAGCACAGATAGCTGGGGTAACAGAGGTGACAGTAAGGAATAGGTATAAGGAGATAACAACAGCCCTCAAAATAGAGGGAGCAGTCTAGTAACACAGACCACAACCCAACTCAATCCACCCCGGAGGGGAGGGAGTTTGAGGGGAGGGAATGCTAGGAATAACTGTAAAACTAGCCCAATACACCGAAGACGCACCAAAACTCATAGCAATAGCCTCTAAGACAAGCCTCTCAAGGAAGCCCCTGCAACAACTCCTAGAGATAAGCAGTGAAGAAGTGGAAGTATGGATAAAGGAGACGTTCAAAAGACAACACTTCTCACCATGGGAACACGCAAGCTACACCTTTATGGTGGACGGTCTTAGTAGGGTTGCAAGCCACCAACTCGTAAGGCATAGACATGCTAGCTACACCCAGATGTCCCATAGATACACTGAAGGCTACCTAAGGAGCCTAGCCCTAGAAGCCTCCAGGCTAACGGGGAGTAAGTGCCCCGAGAAGCCCGAGGGTAATAGAAGGGAGGCTTACGCTTGCTACTCTAACTCGATAGCGAAAGCACGTCTAACGGTAGGAGATAGTGGGGAGCTCACCAGGTTAGCCAGCATTGCCTTCGTACCACCTGCAACGTTCACCAATAGAAACCACCTACTGGCAGAGTGGGCAGCATCAGTCCTAGAGACAGCGTCAAACTACTACAAACTGTTATCCCTAGGGGCCCTCAGGGAGGATGCAAGGTATGTGCTAGCTGATAGCGTTAGGACGAGAGTAGTCGTTACTATGAACGCAAGAGAGCTTATACAAGTATTCCTGCCACTCAGAATGTGCACCAAGGCGCAATGGGAGATAAGACATATAGCCTGGGCCATGTGGAGAGAGCTCATGAAAGTACACCCATGGTTGTTTAAATGGGCCGGGCCAAGCTGTGTTTACAGAGAGAATACGACGAGGATAGAGCCAGTGGAGCTCAGGAAACTCCTAGAGGGAGAGGAGAAATTCACAATACCAAGATGCCCGGAGCTAGTGGAAAACAAAGCGATGCTAGCATGCCTAAGAGTAGCCTCAGAGAGAGCAGTAAACCTCAAGGGAAGCTTATAAGCCCAACATGAACCAAAGCTTATACACGTTACTCTTGGATGTCGTATCCATTAGCTTGTGTCCTAACAGTATACAATGGAAACTCCCATTCACAACATGGGAAAACTGATGGAGAATGAGAGCGAAAAGCTTAAATACCCGACCCCACACCATATACATGAAGCCCCCACCCGGGGGCTTAATGGAATAGAATCCATTCAATGGAATTGAAAGAGTTGTGTCTACAGGGAGAACACTAGCAGGGTGGAGCCGAATCCATTCAATGGAATTGAAGGGGCTCAATTTTGTGCACGAACCCTGTCTCCATTTTTCTTCCGAATCCATGTAACGGAATTGAAAGATGACCCTTTCCATTAAGCCCTTGTACTGCGGCTTTTGTAGAATTCATTCGATGGAGTTGAAAGAGCGATGGTTGTGGAGGTGGGGGAGAGTGAGTTTATAGAGTTTATTTGGTGGAGTTGAAGGGATGGCTGGGGGATGGGGGTGGTGTGGTTTTAGGGTTTTGTGTTGGCTTAGGGGTGATCCTGAGGGTATTAGGGTTGTGAGGGTTTTAAGGGGGTTGTTGGAGGCTCAGGGTGTTGTTATAGTGCTTCCTGAACCTGATTCTAGTGTTGTTTGTGATGTTGTTGTGTTGGGTGTTGAGGGTAGGGTTTTGAAGGTTACTACTAGGGGTTCTGGTGTGGTGGAGGATCCTGATGCTTGGAGGGCTTTGTTTAAAGCTCTCTCGCATCCAACGGGTTTTAGTTATCTAAGGATAGGCGTAGACCCCGGGGCTACCTGTAGTCTGGCGGCTTACGCTGATAACCTCCTTGTATGGGCTGAGAAGCTGGGTTGCGGTGATGTAGGTAGGAGGGTGAAGTGGCTTATAGGAGTTGTAGAGCCTAGAAGGTATGTGGTTAACATAGGCTCGGGATCGGGGCTTGAGGAGCTCATGGAGAGTCTTCTAGGGGAGAACGTGGAGTTCAACGTTGTACCAGAGGAGACTACAACGGTGAAACCGGTGCATTCGAAGATAAAGGATTACGTAAGGGATGAAGACATACTAGCTGCGATGACGATAGCCTTGATACACTAAAAACCTTATAAAGCCCTAGAGCCATAGAATACACTAGCGGAGCGGGGGTGCCCGAGCCTGGTCAAAGGGGTCGGGCTTAGGACCCGATGGCGTAGGCCTGCGTGGGTTCAAATCCCACCCCCCGCACCAAAGAATACAATTAAATCATCTAACCCCATACCCTCCGACCCTTTTGAGCTAGGTTCATCTGAGAGTTTCTAGGGAAAACTTTATTGGTGTAAGTGCTCTCAGCGTAGAGGAGGGTTTTAGGGTTTGAGTGTAGAGGAGGGTTTCGTTTTCGAGGGTCACTGCCATAGCTATGTTAGTGATGGTGTTGGCAGCCCGGAGCTCCTTGTAAGGGTTGCTGTTAGTAGGGGTGTTAGGGTTCTATCTATTACCGACCATGACACGTTTAGAGGGTCTATTCTCGCTTGGAGGGTTTCGAGAGCTCTAGGCTTGGGTTTATCTGTGGTTTACGGTGCTGAGGTTTTAACTGATTGGGGTGATGTTCTAATCTACTGTCTCGAACCTCTAAGGGAGCCGTTGCCCGTGGAGTTTGGGGAGTTGCGGGATCTAGCTGGAAGTAATAACTGCGTCCTCATAGCCCCCCACCCCTTCCACCCATTCATACCAAGTGTTCGGTTAAGGCTAGTTGATGGTGCTAGGTTCTTCGACGCCGTAGAGGTCTGGAACGGTAAGAGCATCCCGGTTTTCAACATTCCAGCTATAGTGTATGCTAGAAGGCTGGGGAAGCCAGCGGTGTCTGGAAGCGATGCCCACGTACCATCTGCTGTGGGGGAGACGCCTACAATAGTGTACTCTAGCACTGAGAAGCCGGAGGACGTTCTAGAAGCTATAAGGAGAGGGTTGACGAGGCCGGTGATAAAGATAGCTAGCATGAAATCAATAGTAGAGGATATAGCTTGGTCTGTATACAGGAGAATCTAGAGACAACATGTTTTAGATGGGGGGCAGATGCATTTAAATACACAAGGCCTGTCTCCTCTACGCATTTCTAGGGTTTCAAGAAGCTCTCCGCCAAGCTCCTCACCATATTCACACCCTTTTGGGTGGGCTTGTAGCATCCCATTTTAATCTCCACCAGGCCTTTAACCTGTAGGAGTTTTAGGATCTCATCTATAGCGTGCTCTTCTAAGCCTCCTAGGTCGTAGCGGTCTGAGAGGGCTCTCGCTAGTTTGTATAGCTCCTCCTCCCCTACGCATTCAAAGTCGGCTATGAGCTTAAGTAACCCTAACTCGGCCAAGTTCAACCCTTACGGTTTTACGGCAATGTGGGGTTTAGAGGTGGTTTGGGTTGGTGTTATTGGTTTTAAGGTAGAGCTACCGGTACCCCATCCCCCCTCATATCCGTTGCTCCCCCTCTAGCCCTCCCCAGGATCTCTACTGCGTTTGCTACTCCCAGCCTCTCCACCACTACGTGCCCTTGTACTGCGCCCTTCACCCCTCTTTCCACAACTAGCCTCCCGGTGCCCCAGTCCCACGCTGCTCTAGGGCTGTTTATAGCCTCTTCCAGGTTCATAGAGTAGTCTATTATGTTAGTTGCGAACACAGCATGCAATTGCGGCCTGTAGTGGCCTCCCGAGGCTCCCACAGCTACCACTCTACCGCTTCCACCATCCACCATTATTAGGGCTGAGAGTGTGTGTAGAGGCTTCTTAGAGGGTGCTAGCGTATTAGGTAGCCCCTTATCTGTAGTGAAGCCTGTAGCCCTATTGTTTAGAGTTACCTGGAATCTCGGCTCTGTGATTGCCGAGCCGAATGGGTAGAAGAGGCTCTGTATCCCCGCTACAACCATGCCATCCCTATCTGCTACAGCGTGAAAGGTTGTATCACCATGTAGGCCTAAATCTCCACTCTTCGAGGCAGAGGTTAAACCCTTAATCTCCTCTAAAACCCTGGAGCTTAGGAGCTCCTTAACACCAACCTTCATATACCTTGGATCCCCAATGTTTAAATCCCTCCACCTATAGCATGGTATGGCTACCTCCACCACACCCTTAAACCTATCAATACCATAGGGGTCCTCTACTAAACCCCTCTCCTCCAAGAGCTTCATGATGTGAAGTGTGGTAACCCCCTGGCTGTTAGGTGGAACCTCATACAAAACCCAGTCTTTGTAGGAAGCCTTAAGAGGTTCAACCCACTCAGGCTTATAGGACTTCATATCCTCTAGCCCTAGCAACCCACCCCTCCCCTCCACGTACCGGGCTACCGCCTCTGCAACCTCCCCTTCATACAGGGATTGAGGGTCTAAGGCTATGCTCTCCAGCAGGAGGGCCATCCCTTTAAACCTGTAAGGCTCCCAGAGCCTAGGAGGGGGGTTGAGGTATGTAAGCTTAGAACCCTCATCTAAGCCTAGCACGTTCGAGTAGAGCTTCACAGCGTTAACAAGGCTAGGGGGAGCAGGGAACCCCTCGCGAGCCAGCTTAACGGGGACCTCAAGTATCTTAGACCACTCCAGAGTCCCGTAACGCCTCCACATCTCGTAGAGAGCTCCAACCATGCCTGGAACGACAATGGATAAAGGCCCCCTCTCAGGAACACCCTTCAACCCCCTCTCTTCTAGGAGCTCAAGCGAAAGCCCCCTAGGCGATTGACCCGAACCATTCAAAACCTCGACACGGCCGTTGGGGGTTGATAGGAGGGCGAAGAAATCCCCACCTATGCCGCCAAGATGTGGGACTAGGATTGCGAGGGCGAAGCTTACAGCTATAGATGCGTCAACAGCGTTACCGCCAGCCTCTAGGATGCGGGCTCCTGCATATGATGCTAGAGGCTCCTCTGAGGCTATAACCCCTCCAAACCCGGAGGCGTACGCTCTAGCCATAGGCTACCACCTTGCCTTAGGTAACCTACATGTTAAGCTTTATTCTAGGCGCTAAAGTATTTAACTACTATGCTCCTGGTTACCTTGAACTCGGGGGCTTCTTGAGGTCTAAGGATGGTGTTACCCCTATCTACGGGGAGGGCTTCTTCCACGTGTCTCTCAGCGGTGTTATTTGGTATACAATTGTTTTTGACTACCGAGATCCAGGTGGTGAGTACTGGGAGTTACTAAGGATTGGAGGTGTGAGGGTTGAGGATGAGTGTGAGAGGCTTAGATTTGAAATGCAAAGGCTTATGGATGAGGAGAGGATTGTTGTTAACGGTGTTGATGTTAAGGCTAGGGTTTTAGATGCGTTCATAGAGGTTAGAGGGGTTCGTAGGAGGTCTACTGCTACGTTCATAGTGATGATACCCTTCACTCCTAGATTAGGTGTTAACGTCTACGAGAACTTCTACGGTGGAGCTGTGGCTGAGTACGACTATACCGTATACTGGGTTCTAGAGTGTGGTGAGATTGTGAGCGTAGAGTCTCCTGGTTTAATTGATATTAGGGGTTCTACTGCGGTTATAAGGGTTAAAAAGGGTGTGAGAATTCCAGGCTATGAGAGTGTATCCTTTAACATCCCAGTAGATTGCTTTAGGAGAATTCAATGCCTTCAGAGCTCCTAACAATAACTCCTTTATAGAGGAAGCTAACCTGTCTTAGTGCAGCGTGGTAGTCGAAATCGTTAAGAGCGCTTATAGAATCCATTGGAACGTAGACCTTATACCATCTCAACGCTGCACTTGCAGCTGTGTGGAGGACGCATATATTTGCCACTGTACCCGTTACAACCACGTTCTTGATAGAGTAGACTTTGAGGAGATCTTCTAGCGGTGTTCCGTAGAAGCCGTCGTAGCGTGTTTTCATTACAACAATGTCGACTCCGTCTACTGGTTTAAGCTCGTCGACTATCTGCCAACCCCACGTCCCATACCTTACATGCTCACCCCATATGTTGAACTCAGGATCCCCCTCGTAGTGTGTGTCTTGGGTGTAGAAGATTCTAACACCCTTAGACCTAGCCTTATCAAGTAGCCTCCTTATAGGCTCTACGGTCTTTAAAGCTGTTGGTACGACAAGTCTACCTCCGGGTTTAACGAAGTCGTTCTGCATATCAACCACTATTACAGCTGTCTCCTTTGCCGGGAGAGTAACCCTATCAACCACAGGTATCTCTGGAACTTCGACAACTCGAAGGCTCATAGGGAACACCCGTTCTCCTTAACATAGTTTCGCTAGATGGAAGGATTTAAGCTTAAATACATAGAGGTTAACGCGGGCTACACCTTGACCCCATGCCCCGGATTTAGGGACGCCTCGCCTAGCGATGCTATTAGAGTTGAGGATATGAGAGCTTGGGAGGTTAATAGCGTCTGGTGGGGTGTCAGCCTTTTAAAGCTTATGGAGAACGCTGGAAGAGCTGTAGCTGATGCCATCCAATGCATTCTAGGCGATGTTAGGGGTAAGAGGGTCGTAGTCTACGCTGGTAGAGGTGGTAATGGTGGTGATGGGGTTGTTGCAGCCAGACATTTAACATCACGCGGTGCCAGGGTCGAAGTACACCTAGTCTACGACCCAGCTCTCACAACACACCCTGATACGAGGGAGAATTTAAGCTACCTACTCAAATCAACTAGGGTTAAGGTTCTAACACCCTACTCCAAAGGCTGGCTTGAACCCGGTGACTACGATATCCTAGTAGATGCAATCCTAGGTGTTGGCGTTAGAGGGCCTCTGAGGAGCCCTATAAGCGATGCCCTCAAGGTCTTCAACCAATCACAGGGGCTTAGAGTCGCAGTTGACATACCAACAGGTCTTGATCCAGACACGGGGGTTGCAGTTGAGGGTACAGCTAGAGCTGATTTAACAGTTACAATGCATAGGCCTAAGGTAGGCTTATTCCTAAACCAGGGGCCCCTCTACGCTGGTAGGGTTCTAGTAGCCGATATAGGTATACCCTTTGAAGCTGAGGAGTACGCAGGCCCAGGCGATGTAGCATCCAGGGTTCCAGTAAGGCCTAGGGAGGCCTATAAGGGTCTTGGCGGTAGGGTTCTAGTCATAGGGGGGTCGCAGTTCTACGTTGGAGCTCCAATGATAGCTGCTAAAGCTGCAGCTCTATCGGGAGCAGACCTGGTATACTTAGCTTCACCACAACACATAGCATTCCCCGCTGCCATCGAGAACCCATACATAATACCTGTCGTGAGGGGGGCTAGCGGTGACGCCATGGAGAGCCTAGGGAGGCTTATGGCAAGAGCTCACTCCATAGTCTTCGGCCCGGGCATGGGGGTTACAGATGAGACGAGGGAGCTCCTAAGATTCCTAATCGAAAACGCTAAAGGTAAACCTTTAATCATAGATGCTGATGGTTTGAAGGTGTTAGCAGAGCTCAAGACTAAGCTGTGGGGTGAAGCTGTGCTAACACCTCATAGAGGTGAGGCTGGAATGCTCCTAGGTATCGAGGTAGACCCTTTGAATGTAGACCCTCTCGATCTAGCTAGGAGGGTTTCAAGAGAGTACAATGCAACAACCATAGTGAAGGCCCCTATCGACGCTATATGCGATCCAAACGGTAGATGTAGGCTTAACAAGACAGGACACCCGGCCATGGCAGTTGGGGGTACTGGTGATGCACTAACAGGGATAATAGCTTCGTTCATAGCGAGGAGGGTAGCGCTCGGGAGGGAGCCGGACACACTTAACGTTGTAGCTGCAGCTGCATACATATGTGGTAGAGCTGGGGAGCTTGCTGTAGAGGAGAAGGGTGAGACTATAACACCATTGGATGTCGTGGATAGGATACAACAGGCTATAAAAGAGGCTAGGAGCGTAGCCGCTGGAGGTTGAGCTTTTGAGTAAAAGCCTTATAATAAGGGAGAGGTATGAGAGGACATGCGATAGCTACGATGAGCTCTACCGTGGAGAACAGTACGCCAAGTACTACGTAGCACTTAAAACAGTGAAGCCCAGAGGCGTAGTGTTAGACGCTGGGTGTGGGACAGCGTTGTTAGCAGAGTTCCTCAAAGCATGGAGGATTCTAGAAGACCTGGAAGCATACATATGCCTCGACTACAGCAACTGCATGCTAGGAGTAGCAAGGTGGAAGCTAGAAGCACTATGCAATGGCAACTGCCACGTGATACTAGGAGACGTGGAGAACATACCACTAGAAGACTCAACAGTAAACGTAGCATACTCATTCACAGTACTAGACCTATTAGACAACCCACTAAAAGCCCTAAAAGAGCTAACAAGAGTAACAAGAGAAGACATAGTGGTAAGCGCGATGAAAAACCTAAACTTAAAAGACACTTTAAAGAACATAGGGCTAAAAACAATAGGAGCAACAGATAAAGACGTGATATTCCATACAACACCAGAAGAGCTTAACAGAAACATAGAGAGCTTAAACAAAGATAATTCATAGATAGACACGAGAACCTCTAAAACCACCATAACACTCACGACCCCCACCATTGAACCCCATCTAGATAACCCCCATGACCATGATGGGAAGTTACCTACACGCTTAAAACCACCCAAGAGACGTGTAACCACGGTTCAACACCACCCACCACACTATTGGAAAGCATAATGCAGGAGCTCAAAAGCGATATTCATAGCGAAGATTAACCTACCAGTATCTACCAGAAGAAGTCTATAGCTACTTGAAAGTATGTTGAGCTTGAGGTAGTATCGTGAGCTCAGAAAACTCCTAAAAAGTTTCAAAATGCTACATCGTGCTCAACTCGATGAATACGATATGAGGGGACATAAGATCCAACCCCTCCCGCCCTTTTGAAAAGAGGGCGAGTTCCCCGCGCATCCCCTGAGAGGCTCCAATGCCTCTCCCGAGCGGCTTGTCGGATCCCCTGCTCGGAAGCGCACACACCACCTATCAGCATCCCCACTCTAGGGGCATCGCTTTTTCAGCAGGGAGAGGTCTCCCTGCCCGGGGGCAACAGCCCCCTAGACATCTTCTCGCTTAACTATCAAAGGTAACTCTAAATCTCCTCATCCCCACCTTGAAAAGGCGAGGCTTTCGTTGTAACCTTGGGGAAAACTTCGCGGCTAGGGGATGAGAGCTAAGTTTCATTAGTTGAGTTAACTTGATAGTAGCATACATAATAGTACTATGGCTCACATCCCTGAAGTGGAGATTGGCTTCTTAACCTCACTAGGGTAACCTGAGAATCCTAATATAGCCTCAGTTTTAAGTACAGAGGTTTGGGTGTGATTGGTGAGCGGTAGGGTTGTTAGGGTTAATAGGAAGAACACCATTTACATTCCAAAGGATGTTGCTGAGAAGGTTGGTATTAAGGAGGGTGTGTTGGTCGAGGTTTCAGTTGAGGGTAATAGGATAATTCTAACCCCGATCCCAGACCCCCTATGGCTAGCTCTTCACGGGCCTAAGTTTGCTGAAATCTCATTGGAGGATGTTGAGAGGGTTAGTGAGGAGATGCAGGAGGAGTTAACCGGTGAAGGTACTCCTTGACACCTCATTCCTACTACCTATAGTTGGCGTGAGAGTTAGGGAGGTGGAGAGCACCCTAGATAAGCTTTGGAGCCTCTATAGGAGTAGAAGGGTTGAGCTCTACTATGCTGACCTCAACTTACTTGAGATAGCGTGGAGGTTGAGTATGTTAAACTATGATCCATCCATTGTCGAAATAGGGCTTAGGAGCATTGAAAGGAGCATGGTTAAAGTGCAGACTAGAGCTCCGCTAGCATTGAAAGCACTTGAGCTTAGGAGAAGAGGTTTCCATGACATGGTGGACTTGCTACTCTACCTAACAGCAAAGGATAACAACCTGCTATTCCTTACATTAGATAAGGCTCTCGTAGAGTTCCTGGAAAGCATAGGTGAAGATACATCCACAATAATTACATCCATATGATGGAGCTCTTAGAACCCTCGTTAGAGGTTCTTCAACATGCTAAAAAGCTTTAAAGCATCACTTACCCTAAGCTCATGTGTCGATCTACAAGGATGGAGTTAACGTCTACCCCTCAGATGTGTTTAAGAAGGGGTGGGTTTGAGAGTGGCATGCTACATGATCCTAGCTTGCTATCATGTTTTGAAGGTTATGTGTGAGAGGAGGGATGTAAGGGTTGGATCTGAGGATGTTTTGGGGTATTTGTGGGCTCCCACTTTTCAAATATAGGGGGCTTGCGTGTTTTTAGGTTTTAGGGTTTACCTTTAGTGTTTAGGGTTCCTGCGTGTCTGAGGCTAGGGCTTTGAGGTATATTTTCAACGTTAGGGAGGCTCTCCGCTCTCTCGACTTTGAGGGGCTCTCTAGGAGGTATCCTGATTTGAACTTGAGGGGTTTATATGATGCTGTTGTGAGGTATTTGGGGGATGCTGAGTACTATGCTGGTAGGGGTGATTATGAGACTGCTATCGCTACAGCCTCTTACGCTGAGGGTTTGCTTGACTCTCTTAAGTATCTTGGTTTAAGTGAGCCTAGGTGGCCTGAGGCTCCATTGGAGGAGGTTAGGGTTTTTGTTGGTGGCACGTTCGACCTCATACACCCGGGTCATGTTGAGTTTCTAAGGTATGCTTCAAGCTTCGGTAAGCTCTATGTTGCTGTAGCTAGGGATGTTAATGTTGTTAGGGTTAAGGGGAGGGAGCCTGTTTTGGATGAGCTTTCAAGGCTTAAGGTTGTATCTTCGATCAGATACGTCTACGAGGCTTTTCTCGGAGATGAGGTGGATATGTTTAGATCTGTGGAGAGGGTTAAACCTCATGTCATAGTACTAGGCCCCGATCAACCCTTCAAAGAGGAGGAGGTGGTGGGGGAGGTTGAGAGGAGGCTAGGCTACAAGCCTAAGGTGGTTAGATTTGAGGAGAAGAGGGTTTTCTCAGGTAAGCTGAGAGGATCGAGTGACATAGTAAGAGTTTTATGTGAGAGAGCCTGCAAGAGCCGCCTTGAAACCTCCAGCCAGGGAAGCTTTTAAACCTTAGCCATCAGAGGGGTTGAGAGGGTTCAGGGTATGGCTGGAGGTTTGAGGAAGGTAGTTGAGGTGGATATGGGTAGGTATAAGAGTGTGGAGTTAACAGTTGAGGAGGCCGAGAAACTCCTCTCACACCTCTCGAAACAGTTAGGCTACGAACCCCAAGACCTAGAGGAGACATACAGGGTTTTAAGGAACTTCGAGGCGTTCTACGATATGGCTAGGAGGAAGTATAAAGACTATATCGTCCCCTCGAAAAGCCTGAATGACATGATTAGGGGGACAGTGCTAGTTGATAGACTTAAACTTATAAAGGAAGGGGATCAGCGTAAGATAATCATAACATTCGATAGGAGGGTGAAGGAGGAGGTTGTAGTCGAAGCCTTAGAGAAGCTTGGCTACGAAGTCGAGGTAAAACGGATAGAGCTCCTCTAACAATGAAGTGGAGGTGATCTAAGTGTCCTCAGAGCACTTCGAGGAAAGCGAGGCTAGCGAGGAGGTGGAGGTAGTAGAGAGTAGGGAGTTGAGTGAAGAGGAAAACTTGGAGGCCACCATAGAAGAGGAGATGCCGGAGCCTGAGGATCTAAAAATCCTATACGATGTTACTAAGCCAGAGCTCCTAGAAACAATGATGATAGCCTCCGATATCCTAACACAGGCAACCCTAGGTCAACTGAGCCTGAGCGAGGCTAAGAGACTTTACGAGAGGGAGGTGAGCGCTAGGATAAGAAAGCTTGTTACAGGAGGAGTTGTAGTTAAGAGGAAGCCTAAAGCTAGAAAGGCTAAAACGGAGAAGAAAACAGAGAAGAAGGGTAAGGGAAGGGTTAAAGCTAAGGAGAAGAAGACAGAGAAGAAGGCTAAAACCGAGGAGGAGAAAGGTAAAAAAGCTAGGAGGAAAGCTGGAGGCTCCCCCTCATAGATAAAGTGAGCTTACGGGTGTAAGTGTTGAGAGGCGGGTTTGAACGTGTACTAGAGATTATACCTCCTAGCTACGCTCCTGAATGGGGTTCTGGGGGCATATTCGGGCTTAGCTACTGTAAAGGAGTTCTATACTATACACTAGCATTCGAGGCTGAGGCTAACTTCGTCTCAGAAGGTGGGAGGAGGGTTTATAGGTTTGAGGAGCTCGGCCCAGGACCAGTATCTGGTGGTGACACATATAATGCTGTGGCGTGCGTTGATGACAGGATATTCTTTGGAGGCTGGGTTCACAACCCTGTAATCTATAAGGGTAAGAGGGGTTATGAGGGGGAGATAGATTTCAGAAACAAGTATAGCCACATACACGTCTACGATGTGAGAGATGATAGTATTAAGCTTGTATGGAGTGAGAGTATAAGGAACGAGTCTAGGTGGGCTGGCGAGGTTTCAGAGATAATCTACGATCCTCTAAAGTCGAAACTAGCTGTAGCTAGAGGCGACGGCCACGAGAATCTAGGGGTTTACATTGTAGATCCTTCTAGTGGTAGAGCTGAGAGAGCTAGCTCTATCCCAGCTCTTAAGGGAGCGTTATTCCTTGACTACGCGTGTTTCGACATGCAAGAGGATTGGATCAGGGGGGTTGATGGTATTCAATGCATGGATCTGGTATCGGGGAGGTGGTATAGGTTTAACGTGGACGACTGGTCTAAGGTGTCCGTTGACGGAGGTGACGTGTTGTTTAGAGGTAGTGGTTACGCTATAAGCGCGTACACCAGATACTTCCACTTCTTCAGAGGCGGGTTTATCGTTGGTAACCCTGTTGAGCCTGAGGTTGGGGGCGTGAGCTTTATAAGGCTCTTCGACTTCGGCTCCCACACGTACTCCCAGCTATCACCTCAGAGATCCAATGCTATAGCCTCCGGTGGGGGCGTGCTAGCCCCATTCAATGCCTTCACCCACGGGCTACTCCACGCGGATATAACCAGGGATGTTCTAAGGTCTATCAACGATGTTAGGGGTCCTAGCGTGCTAGTCTATATTACACCACCACAGGCTAGGATTGTCGGAGCTTACGGTGCTAGGATAACTTCAATAGCTAAAATGGGATCCCAGATCCTCATAGCTTACAACTCAGCACCAAACCTGGGTGGTAGAGATGCTTCTCCAATAGATATAGGCTATAGAGGTATAATGGCGGTGGACGAGGATACGCTCCTCAACAGGCCCAGCCCACCTGTAACTTTTAGGGTTAGAGGTTCTGATGTAGGCACTACAACGTTTGGGGGTATACCGTTAGCGGGGTATAAGAGTAAGAAGGTTATAGTGAAAACAGAGAAGTCTAACAGTCTAGTAGTATACGAGTACGATGCTGGGACCCCGGCTAACCTGGTTTCAAGCGATAGGCATAGCGTGAGCCCAGGGAGGAATGTAATTGATATGGAGGGTTACCACAACATAGTATCTATGAAGTTCTCGGAGCCTAGCCCCGACACCTTCATATACATCGTCCTCTCCTAGTGCTACAGTACAACCTATGTCTTAGTTTATAAGCGTCCCCTGATACAGTTAGAGTGGGGTTTGACTTGGCCTATGAAGAGGTCTTTAGAGCTACTGTTGTAGGTTTAAAGTCTAGAGACGGGGTTGTGATGGCCACGGATAGGAGGCTTAGCTATGGTAACATTGTGTTAAGTAGAGCTGCTAAGAAGATATTCGTAGTGGATGAGAGGGCCGCTGTTGCCTTTGCAGGTCTCTACGGGGATGTTAGCGGTCTAGTTAGGTTCCTCCAGGCTGATATAAGTGCGTACAAGCTTATAGCTAACGCCCCAGTTACTATAAGATCTATTGCTAGGAGGCTCTCAGTATTAATGTACTCTTACAAGTGGTTCCCCTTCTTCGTGGAAACACTTGTTGGCGGGGTTGAGAGCGATGGAACCCCAAGGCTCTACGTACTAGACCCTCTTGGATCCATCCTAGAGGAGGATTATACAGCTGTTGGTAGTGGTGCTACCATAGCATTCGGGTTCCTGGAGAACAACTATAGCAGTAATGTGACCGTGGAGGAGGCGGAGAAGATAGCTTTATCCGCTGTGAGAACAGCGATAGGAAGGGATATTGGTAGTGGTGATGGTATAGACATTGTAACTATAACGAGGAACGGTGCTAGGGAGAGAAGTGTAACCCTTAGGATTGTCGAGAGTTGAGCTTAGATTATTGTAGTGTGGTGAAGCAAAGGTTTAACGCATCTAAGGCTATAAAGGCTCAGACGCTACTCTCAAAACTACTATCCCTAGAGGATGGACTGGGTAGTATTAGAAGGGTTGCTGGACTAGATGTATCATATCTAAAGTTCAACGACCTAGAACTAGGTCTCGGCACCATAACCATCCTCAACTACCCGGAGCTAGAGCTCTATAAATGCTACTACGCAACCCGGAGGATTTGCATTCCATACATACCAGGGCTCCTAGCCTTTAGGGAAATGGAGGTGTTAGCACCACTTCTAGCCTCCGTTCTCGACAGTATAGACGTAGACCTACTTCTAATCGACGGCCACGGGATAGCCCACCCTAGAGGTTTTGGAATCGCCAGCCATATAGGGCTGGCTTTCAACAAGCCATCCATAGGTGTCGCTAAAAGCTTACTAGCTGGTAGAGAGGATTACAGGGGTGGGAAAAAGTTTATAGTACAAGGTGATAGGATAGTGGGGGGTGTTTTGGAGGTGAAATCTGGTAAACTCTATGTAAGCCCCGGCCACAAGGTTAGCGTTGAAACAGCTGTTAAGCTTGTCGAGTCTATGATAAGACCTTCATCCCGCCTACCAGAGCCTACGAAGCTCGCTGATGTAATAGGTAGGGAGCTCCGGAGGAAGGTCCGTGGAGCAGAAGTTTTAGGTGTTAGAGAGTGTACTATGAGGACACTGCCATCTCTCCTAGATAGTAGCATCTGAACATTTAAAGTTATAAGGTTAAGTGTAAGGATTTGTTATCCTAGGTGTGAGGTTTTAAGAGATGGTTAGGGAGGTTCACGTAGTAAGAGAGGTTGAAATACCTGATGGAGTCAGCGTGGAGGTTAGGGGTTTAAGTGTAGTCGTTAGAGGGCCTAAGGGAGTTATCGAAAGGGATTTCAGCCACGCTAAAGGCGTTGTATTAAGGGTTGAGAGTGGAAGAGTTGTGGTAGAGAGCTTCTTTCCAAAAGCTAGGCAGGTAGCCTTAGTTGGAAGTATAGCGTCTCATGTGAAGAACATGATTATAGGTGTCACTAGGAGGTTTAGGTATAAACTTAAGGTGATATACGTTCACTACCCTATAAGCGTTAAGGTTGAGAGGGATAAAATACTCATCTCCAACTTCCTAGGCGAGAAGTATGTGAGAGTTGTGGAGATACCTCAGGGTGTTAGAGTTACGGTGTCAGGTCAGGATGTAATAGTGGAGGGTGTAGATAAGGAGCTTGTCTCCCACGTAGCAGCTAGGATTGAGGAGGTCACTAGGGTTAAGGATAAGGATAGGAGGAAGTTCATGGATGGAATATACATTTACGCTAGTGAGGTGATATGATTTGGAGGTGCCGGATGTTCTAAAGGTTAGGAGAGAGAGGCGTAGGGCTTTGAGTAGGAAGAGGGATGTAGAGTTCAAGAGATACCTATCCTGGGAGTTCTGGAAGTTCGAAAGAAGAGATAGTTGGAGGAAGCCTAAGGGTAAGGATAATAAGATGAGAATGGAGGTTAAAGGCTACCCACCTAGGGTTAAGATTGGCTATAGGAATCAAGCTGATATAAGAGGGTTGCACCCTAGTGGTTTAAAACCGGTGGTTATAAGCAACCCTGGGGATCTCGAAGGCCTTGACCCTAGAGCTTACATAGTCTACATCTCCTCCACTGTAGGTCTTAGGAGGAGGTTGGAGTTGGTTAAGCTAGCGGTAAGCAGGGGGTTCAGGGTGGTGGGGTATAATGCCTGATTATAGTATTCAGAGAAGGCTGGCTGCAGAGATTCTAGGCGTTGGTGAGAGTAGAATATGGATAAGCCCTGATCCGGAGCACGAAGAGGAGATAAGCCAAGCTGTGACTAGAAATGATGTGAGAAGGCTCATAGTGAGAGGGCTGATTAAGGTTAAGCCTGAGAAGGGGAACTCTCATACCAGGTGGCTTGAGAGGAAGAGAGCTAGAAGTGAGGGTAAGAGGAGAGGGCATGGTAGGAGGAAGGGAGCTCTCGACGCTAGGGTTGACTCTAGAGAGAGGTGGATCGCCACCATTAGAAAGATTAGGAGGACTCTTAAATGGCTTAGAGATCGCGGAGTCTTAGATAGGAGGTTGTATAGGAAGCTGTATAGGAAGGCGAAGGGCGGTGCCTTCAAGAGCACATCGGATCTAAGAAGGTACATGGCCGAAATAGGCGTGTTGAAGGGTGGGGGGAGTGGCTAGGGGGCCTACATACAAGGTTCCTTGGAGGAGGCGTAGAGAGGGGAAGACTAACTATTACAAGAGGGTGAAGCTCATCAAATCAGGTAAACCAAGGCTTGTCGTCAGGAAAACCCTAAACTACATAATAGTTCAGGTTGTAGAGGCTAGGGTTGAGGGGGATAGGGTTATAGCAGCCGCTCATAGCAGAGAGTTATTCAAACTCTACGGGTGGAAGGGTGGAGGTAAAAACACGTGTGCAGCATACCTAACCGGGCTCCTAGCAGGCTACAGGGCTATCCTTAAAGGCGTTAGAGAGGCCGTTCTCGACATAGGCTTAGCCACGCCTAGCAGAGGCTCCAGGGTCTTCGCAGCTCTTAAAGGAGCCGTTGATGCAGGGCTTAAAATTCCACACTCACCTGAAGTGCTCCCCTCAGATGAGAGGATTAAGTGTGAGCATATAGCTACCTGGGCCGGGGAGCTCGCGGAGTCGAATCCAGAGTTTTATAAGAGGCAGTTTTCAAGGTATAATGCTAGGGGTTTCGACCCCAGAGGGCTGCCATCCCATTTCGAGGAGGTTTTAGCTAGGATTAAAGCTGATTACATTGATAAAATTGGGAGGCTGGTTGCCGAGGTGGTTGAAGGTGGCTGAGAGCGCTAGTTTGGAGATGTGGGTTCCAAGGACTAGGGTTGGGAGGCTGGTTAAGGAGGGTAAGATAACGAGTATAGATGAGATCTATAGGAGGAATCTACCCATACTAGAGCCTGAGATTATAGACGTGCTACTCCCCAACTTAGAACATGAGGTCATAGATGTTAGCATTGTCCAGAAGATGACGGACGCAGGTAGGATAACAAGGTATAGAGCTGTGGTGGTGATAGGCAATAGGGATGGGTATGTGGGTATAGGTAAGGGTAAGGCTAGGCAGTTTAGATTCGCTGTAGATAAGGCTGTAACAAACGCTAAACTTAACATAACCCCTGTGCGTAGGGGTTGCGGGAGCTGGGAGTGTACATGTGGTGAGCCTCATAGCGTTCCATACACGGTTAGGGGTAAGAGTGGTAGTGTTGAGGTTATATTGAAGCCCGCGCCTAAGGGGACAGGCCTCGTAGTAGGGGATGTAGCTAAGGTTGTTCTTAGACTAGCAGGTATAACGGATGTATGGAGTTATACGAGGGGTGAGACGAGGACAGCCTACAACTTCGCCAGGGCTACCTATGAAGCTCTTAGGAACACCTATAGGTTTGTAACACCACTAGACTGGATTAGGTGAACGCGTTGACATTGTATGTTGCCGTGAGGATAAGAGGTACTGTGGATGTAAGCCCTGAGGTGAGCCGGACACTCTACATGCTAAGGCTTAGGAGGAAGTTCACCGCAACCCTCTACCACAGCTCTCAGCCGGGGGTGCTTGGTATGCTTAAGCTAGCGGAGAACTGGATAGCCTGGGGTGAGATCGACAGGGCTACCTTGGTGGAGCTCTTAAGGAGGAGAGGTAGGATCTCCGGGGATAAGCCTTTGACCGATATGTGGATTAGAGAGAATCTAGGTCTAGGCGGGGTGGAGGAGCTAGCGGACAAGCTTCTAGCTGGGGAGCTCTACCTAAACAAGCTTAGAATCCAGGGGGTTAAACCGTTCTTCAGATTACACCCTCCAAAAGGAGGGTTCAAGGGTAGTATTAGGAGAAGGTATGGCGATGGCGGGGTTCTAGGATACTGGGGTAGTGATATAAACAAGCTCCTAACCTTAATGATATGAGGTGCTAGCTATGGTTGTTAGGAGGGAGAGGAAGTCGAGGAAGCTAAGGGGAAGAAGTAGGACCATGGGCTGGGGTAGTGTGGGGCAGCACAGGAAGTCAGGGTCTAGAGGCGGTAAAGGTGCTGCAGGCCTCGGTAAGCATGAGTGGACGTGGACTATAAAGTACGCCCCAGACTGGTACGGTAAGAGGGGGTTCACACCAAGGAGGTCTAAAGCAAGTTACCATAAGACTGTAGTGAATGTAGGGGACTTAGCTGAAATAGTCGATAGGTTGAAATCAACGGGTAAAGCCAAGATGGAGGATGGAATGGTGGAGGTAAACCTAGCAGACATGGGGGTAGAGAAGCTCCTAGGAGAGGGAGAGATAATGGTGCCAGTTAAGGTTATAGTAAGTGAAGCGAGCGAAACAGCGGTAAAGAAGATAGAGGAGGCTGGAGGAAAGGTCGTCCTACTAACGAAAGCCCAAAGCTGAGGATACTGTAAACCATGACATGTGGGAGGCCGCTAACACCCCTGGAAACAGCATTCCAGATAGTAAGGCAAGTCAACCCTCCCCACACTAACCCTCTAGGCATACTTCATGGAGGTTACATGCTAGAGTGGATTATCGATGCTGCTACCATAACGGCCATGAGGATAGCTAGGTCCTACACACTGCTAGCCTGCATGGAGGATATGGTTTTCATCTCTCCAGTTAGGGTAGGAGATACAGTCATTATAACAACTTGGGTTGAGTACGTTGGGAGGAGTAGCATGGAGCTATCACTTATAGTGGAGACGGAGAACCCTGTGAGAGGAGAGAGGACGTTGACAACATACTCCTCGCTGACAATGGTGTCTGTTGACGAGAACCTAAGACCTAAACCCCTAGATGTGTGCGTAGAACCCAAATCAGAGTTGGAGAGGGAATTGTATGTGAGAGCATTGGAGAGGAGGGAGGCTAGGAAGCCTAGGATTGAGAGGAGGAAGGAGGCTGTTAACGACACCTCTCCTCCCAGGTTCCTGAGCGAGGAGTACTCTATAACAAGCTACTTCATTGTAAACCCTGAGAGCTCCATAGGCCATAACGTTCTCCATGCTGGAAAGCTACTTAGAATACTAGATGAGGTGACAGCCATTGTAGCTTCAAGATATTCAGGTAACATTGTTGTCACAGGATCCGTGAACGCTACGGACTTCTTCTCGCCAGTGAAGGTTGGGGAGGTTGTAGAGGTTAGAGCTGGTATAAGCTATGTGGGGGCTAGGAGTGTTGAGGTGTTAGCTAAGGTTCTTGTTAGAAACCCCCTAACATGGGAGGCTAGACATGCTGCTACAAGCTACTTCACCTTCATAAGCCTAGGTGTTGATGGGAGGAGCGTGCCGGTGAGGGGTTTTAAGCCTGTTGAAGCATGGCAATATGAGCTTTTAAAGGAGGGGTTTTCTAGGAAGGAGAGGAGGGATAGGCTTATTAGGATGCTTAGATCTGAGGAGTTCTTAGGCTGGGTTAGGAGATTAAGGGATTTGTTTGCTAGAAGTGCTTGGCTATCAAGCCAATAGGTATTCCCTTTCATGGAGGATTCATAGGGCTTCTGTCTATAGTCTAAATAGGGTTTATATTTTAATCTTGGATTTAGCCTCTCCTAAACGGGCTCTAGTTTGCGTA